>Ga0210396_10000220_pt1 | contig 88411 bp, 75 predicted proteins | sample IncBWH17OmetaG_FD_155466 | JGI IMG/M metagenome (GOLD analysis project Ga0210396, IMG submission 155466) | Forest soil microbial communities from Barre Woods Harvard Forest LTER site, Petersham, Massachusetts, United States - Inc-BW-H-17-O ... | reverse complement strand
CCTACGATTGGATATGGATTTCACACAATAAAATATGCCAATGGAAAAAGTAGAGAGTTTTTTCAAATTGGTGTGAGCGGAAACAAAACCGGAATCTCTGTCTATATTCTTGGTCTCAAAGATAAGAGGTACTTAGCCAAAACGTACGGAAAAAAACTAGGCAAGGCGAGCGTGACCGGATATTGCATTCGGTTTAAAGCCCTAAAGGATGTAAACATCGATACGCTTGAAGCGGCAATACGAGATGGGCTTGCAGCTCAGAATGAAAAAAGCAAGCATCAGTGAAGCCAGCAAGGAACGCACGAAAATCCAAGTCACGGTAACCTGGCTGTTCTGACTTCAATGATTTGTTGAGGGGATCAAGAAATCGATGGTCAATGAGATGGTTCCGTTTTCATACCCTTCAATAACTCTTCCTTGATCTCTTCATCTTCATCTACCCAATCCTGCACTCTGCGTTCGAAAAGGGCGTCAAGAAATGGAACTTCTCTCAAGCCCTTCTGTATCTCCTGAGCAGAGTAACTTGAGCGAAGGTGTCCAAACGAGGCTTCAGCGCGATTGACAGGAATACTTCGTTCATTTTTCAGTTCGCTCAGCAACTTGCTTTTAATCTCCTCCAGCTTTTTCTTCAGTGCCTCGTGCTTTGAGTCTGTCATTGTCGAGTGCTCTCCTGTCATCCATCAAACGGTAACAGGATTACATCGGGCCGTATACGGCTTCTCATCCGGGGTCGCTGTCGATAACAGGCGTTTTACAACTCAAAACCCCTCTGGCAAGGTCAATGAGTGATAACGCGATATTTCAACACCTATCTGATTCCGATTACCTTGGGCGAACGTAACCTAGACGACAAAGGCAATACCTTCTAGCCTTTATCCAGAAAAGTATGGTAACCGTCCTCGGAATTGTCGCTCGCGTCGCAATAGCAGTGGCAATGGCCTTCATCCTCAGCAAGACCATGCCACGCATGGCGAACAAGATGTGTCGTTTTATCTTTTTGTTCGTACTGTTTTTGCCGGTGAATTTCGGTGTCAACTACGTCAATGTTCAGCTTCTTGGCTACCACAAGATGGGCTGGACGGGAGCATCCATAATTGCTCTGCTTTTTGCTATCTGGGGAACTTTTCTATATTCGCCGCAACCGCACAATTCAAACACGCCCTGAGAATGCTTGACCGGATGCCAGCAATGGACCATGCTATCCTCTCTCGGTCGCATCTGGAATAAGGAAACGCCCATGCCCGGGCATGATTACAGCACGGGTGAGCGCCATCTCTTCGCGCTGACGCTGCTCCCACCCGGTCAACGAGCGTTCCGCCACTCCAGAAGAAACGCGATGCCGATGCCAATGAGGAGGACTGGCCAAACCCAAAGAGTGTCTATGCGTGGGATCACACGTAGGGCTGAGAGCAGGAACGCGATGCCCGAGATCAGAAACAGTGGGCCAGTAATGGTGCAGTGAAGAGAGCGATTCTTAAACCAATTGGCCATGCAGCCGATGGACATCGCGAAAAGGCACGCAGCCGTTGATGGTGCATGGAATGGAAGCCAATAGATACCAATGAGGCTCAGCACTCCCGACGCTACCAGCGAGACCATGAACCAGTAACAGATCGATGCTGGCGAGCTACAACAAGCCCCTGGTTTTGTCACATCGTGGGAGTCATCTTGGCCTCCGAGGAACATCTTAGCCGAGGGACGGAAACTTGTTGACGGGATGAAGAAGCCGAACACGTCAGTAAAACCAGTAAGGAACGCACGGAAATCCAAGTCACGCTAACGCGCCCGCCCAGCGCAATTTCAGTCGTTGAGATCCAGCGTGGCAGAATTTCCGTTGATAGGACATCCCGATCCCCCGGACGCCACTGAAATCTGCACTCTGCTCCCCGCTGACCCGCCGAAGTCGTTAAAGGTGTCCTGCGTAATCGTGGTCTGAAGGTGGCGTGAGTCTATGAACGTGGTCTCCAACGTGCTTCTGTTCCACATGATCTGCGATTGACGAGTGAAACCGCTGCCGGTCACCATCAGTGGAACTGAGTCCGCATCGCGCGGTATGTTGCCTGGTGAGATTGATTTCACTTGGGCTTGGGATACACCCTGACAGCTTAAAAATAAGCCACTGCATGTCCATCCAGAGGAAAGCAGCACCAGAGCTGCGACGAGGGCAATGCGAATCGGAGAGAAACGCCTACAGAGTTTGATAAGGGAAGAACGCATACCAGCCTCCCTTTGACCAAGGAATTTTACACCCGAACCAGCAAAAGTGAATTATTCTGATCGCCAAACAGGGAGGCAGAATATGAGCATGGCGTCAATCGCGCAACAGGTCAGGGCTAACATTGCGAAGCTGACGCAGATCTTGCGCCTGATCGAAGGATTGGAAGAGACGGAGAGCAAACCGGGGAAGCAGGCTGGAGCACAGGCGGTCAAGAAGCGAACGGTGTCAGCATCGGCGCGACGGAAGATGGCCTCGGCGCAGCGAGCGCGGTGGAAAAAGATCAGGGCAGGGAAGGCGAAATAGCTGCTGAAATGTCTACTGGTTTAGTAGACTTTACGGCACTCCGTTCCATCCACCCAGATCACGCATCTACACCGGCGATACTCGCGACCTTCGGCTGGGTGCTCGCTGCGCAGGAATCGTCTTCTCCTGGTGGTATCCTCAATGAATCGCAATTGAGGGTGACGACCCATGAAGTCATCTGTCGGAGCGGTTCGCATCACTTTTCATCTCGCGTTTATCCTGGTACCGCTATCACTGGCATTTCCTCAGAACCCACCGATGAAGCCTGAAGCGGAAGTCCACGTCACAACGAATCTCGTTCAGATCGGAGTAATCGTTCGCGATCGCAACGGCCCGGTAACCGACCTGACGGTGAATGATTTCAGTATCCTCGATCGCGGCAAGCCGCGAAATATCAGCATCTTCTCCACCGCGACCTCCGAATCTCCGCAGTCCGCACGGGTGTTGCCGCCAAACACGTTCTCCGATTCGCCGCAATATGGGGCCGAGAAACTGCGAAGCGTAACCATCGTTCTGCTCGACAACCTGAACACCCTCTCGGCATCCGCGCCGCTCCCCTATGAAGACACCCCGTTTTGGGTCGAAGATCACGCTCTCGCCAATGCGAAACAGCGGCTCCTGGAATTCTTGAAACACCAGGACCCAAGCGGCCGAATCGCAATCTACGGACTCAGCCGATCGCTGCATGTTCTCTGCGATTTCACATGCGATCGCGATCAACTGTTGGCAGTGGTTAGCAGGTATGACGCGAGATCCGTGACTCATCGTGACGCGGCCGAGGTTGGCATTATTCATCTCCCCAATCAGCCTCCCAGTAGCCCGCACGCGTTCGAAAACCCTATGAACGAAAATGCGGAGGAGTTTGCGGGCATGAACAACGAAGCTCGCGCCGAAGCGACAATGTCAGCGTTGGTGGCTATCGCAGCTCATATTGCCGACATTCCCGGTCGAAAGAATCTGCTTTGGCTGACCGCGAACCTTCCATTTTCGGGCCATGCCATCGCGCGCATTCTGCAACCTGCGAATATCGCGGCATATCCGATCGACGCACGAGGACTCCTCCCCCGCGCGCCCCAGGGGAACATAACAGGCGTCATCGATGCTGACGATTATGCCCTGGGCAAACTCGGTCCTCCCTCGGCCATGTCTCCCCAGCCGGTCGGGATCCAAACGATGGAGGAGATGGCCTCCGACACGGGAGGTGAGGCCTTCGTTAACTCGAATGACCTCGCCACGCCGATCCGCAAAGTCGTCGAGGATTCGGAGATCACCTACACGCTCGGGTTCTACATCGAGTCCAGTTCACTGGACGACAAATTCCACGAACTCAAGGTGCAGGTGAAGCGCCCGGCTCTCAATGTTCATTACCCGAAGGGCTACTTCGCCGCGAGGGACTTACCGGCCACGCAGAACGAAAGCCACAACGCATTTCTGGCGGCGATCCGCAGTCCGCTCGAAGCCGCGAACATTCCGCTCGACGTCAGGGTCGATCACACTGAACAGCCTCAACCTCATTCCCTGCAGGTTCTGGGCGTGGTAGGCATCAAGAATCTGCGTTTGCCGGAGCAAGACGGCATAAGGACTGGGATGATTGACGTGTATGCGATCCAACAGGACATCACGGGAAAGGTCTTACAGCAGGTAAACGACCGCCTTCGACTCAAACTTACCGAGCAGCAATATCGAACGTACCTGCAGTCGGGCATCAGGTTTCGCGAGATCATCCAGCCGAATCCACAGACGGTGATGTTGCGCGTCCTTGTCCAGGACCCCACCAACTCCGAGGTGGGCAGTGTAATTATCCCGCTGTCACGCGTGAACTAAGACCCACCATCTAGCCTCTCCGCCTGTTTCGGTGTTATGCCGCGAATCGGATGCAGCGCATTTGACCTCCGCCTCAATTCGGCGGTTGACCGAGTTCAGAGCCAGAGCGAGCAAGCACTGGAACGTTTGACAGTTTCGGGAATCGCTGTCTTGCGATAAGCTCCGCTCACTCGACAACGTACTTGCCACGCACTGCGCGTTTATCAGACGTTTCTTAGAGCAGGCTCCGAATGGTGAAAACAATCTTCACTCTCCTTGTTTTCGCTGCAGCAGGTTGGGCGCTATCCTCCGACGAAACATCTTCGATGTCCTATTCCCAAGATGTGAACCTTTTCCTAAGCTCCGGAATGGCGGGGGCAGAAATTTTCCAGTCAGAGGGGAGTGCGCTCGCCAGCAGTGTGTTTCCCCCTGATCCCGTCTCCTTGCCAATCATTCGAGCGGAGGTGCAAGAAGTGAGTCTGATACTGACAGTGACAGATCGCCACGGTCATTTTGTTCGCAATCTTATGCCGTCGGATTTCACCATTCACGATAATGGCGAACAACCGGAAAAAGTCACCAATTTCGAAAGCCAGTCAGAGCTGCCTTTGCGGCTAGCGATTGTGATCGATCGCAGCGATTCCGCGGCTTATGCTCTCAGTCAGCAAAAACGTTCCGCAGCAGCTTTTCTTAAACGCATTTTGCGGCGAGATTCGGACCTGGGTCTTATCATCGGGTTCAATCAGGATGTCCAACTCGTCCAGGAGCCCGCCAACGACGCCGAACTGCTTTCCCATGCGATCCAAACATTGCGGAGTGGAGGTGAGACCGCGATTTATGACGCAGTGGCTGCTGCCTGCCAGCAGTTAGCCAAGGTCAGAGATACGCAGCCAGTGCGCCGTGTCATCATCCTGATGACAGACGGGGAAGATAACCGTAGCCACATAGACCTGGAACAGGCAGAAGAGGTTGCTCAGCGTAATGAGTGCGTCGTTTACGTTATCAACATCAGTTATCTTATGAGCATCAATGCCGGGATAGATTCTGAACTGCAGCAGGCCGACCGTGCGATGAAGGAGCTTTCGGAGGTTACCGGGGGGAATTTTCTCCGCGTCCGCGCCGAGGGTCTCAGTACTTCATTTGTCAACATCGAGAAAGAGCTGCGCAGCCAGTATTTGATCAGCTATAAGCCAGCCCATGTGCGTCCCGACGGATCGTTTCATCGACTCGTTGTCCTGGGCCCCAAAAAGCTCCGGATCCATCATCGAGATGGCTATTTCGCAAGATAGCTCAGGCGGAAAACCGGGGAACCCTTGCTGCCCGTTTTCGTCGCGATTTCACTCAGAGTCCTCCGCCAGGGTCAATGAGTGTAATTGGGATGGTTACGCCAACAACATGCGAGCCTTCCCCGAGGCTATTGCACCACCTGGTTCACGACCGTAGAGGTGCTCGTGCTCGAATTGGCATCCCCGTTGTAGTGCGCCGTGATCGGATGAGTACCAACGGCCAGATTGGATTTGGTAAGTTTAGCTACGCCGCCGCTCAGGGTCGCGAAGCCTATCCCGGTGGTCCCGTCCAGAAATTTCACATTACCTGCTGGCGCCGGACCCGCGCTCGTCACGCGGGCGGTAAAGGTCACTGTTTGCCCGAATTGTGAAGGATTGAAACTCGAGGTTAGGGTCGTGGCCGTCTGGTACTTCTCGACCACCTGCCTCACCGACCCAGAACTCGGCTTGAAATTCACGTCCCCTGCATAGGTCGCTTTGATGGTGTGTGTCTTGCCGGTTAACGACGAGGTAGTAAGGGCTGCCATACCACTCTTCGTGAGCTTGCTTCCTATCACAGTTGTTCCATCGTAGAACGTCACCAGTTCGCCGTCCGGAATCGCGCCATAAGTCGACGTCACTGTAGCCGTGAACGTCACCGGCTGGCCAACAAACGTTGGCGAACCTGATGTAGTCACCTTAGTGATGGTTGGTTGTGGCTTCAAAATGGTTTCCGTCACCGTGGCAGCCGTGCTGCCGGCAGCGATGTTTAAGACACCCGAGTAAATGGCGTTGATTGGATGCGTCCCTTTCGCTGGGTAAGTTGTGCTGTACGACGCCTGGTTATTGACTAGGGCCACCGTAGCAATCGGTGCAGCTCCATCCTGGAACAGCACGGTTCCCTGGAGCGCTCCGCCGGACTGGCTCGCCACCGTGGCTGTGTACGTGACCACCTGGTTTATATCCGCAGGATTCACGCTTGAGACCAAAGATGTTGCCGTAGACGGGGCCCCAACGTTGTTGAGCAGCACTCCCACCGAGCCGGCTATCAGATTGATCGGGCCGCTGCAGTTATAACCGTTGTTGATACACTGACTGGCAACTAATAAGTCCGGCCGACCGTCACCATTCACATCACCCACCGCCACCCGGAGGGCTTGATATCCCCCAGAGTCGTAGTTCACGGCCGCCTGGAAGGTTCCGTCGCCGTTCACCAATAGCACAGCCACCGCTCCGGGATTGTTACCATCGCCACCGAGAGACGAGTTCACTACCAAGAGGTCGGGTTTACCGTCACCGTTCACATCCGCGACTCCAATCGACTCCACTACCGAGGCAGTCGAACCCGGGTCTGAACTGTAGGTCACTACTGGCTGGAAAGTTCCATCGCCGTTCCCCAATAGCACTCCCGCCGTGTTGAGGTCTAGATTGGACACCAGCAGGTCCAGTTTGGCGTCCCCGTTTACGTCGGCGACCGCCACTGAGAAGGTAGGAAACCCCCCAGAGTCGTAGCTTAGGGCAGTCTGGAAAGTTCCATTGCCATTACCCAACAGCACGGCCACTGCGCCCTCTGTCTGCGAACAGTTGCCGCCGCACTCGTTGGCAACAAGCAAGTCCGGGTTGCCGTCGTGGTTCACGTCAGCGACCGCTACCGATGCGGCACCTCTCCCGCCTGAACTGTAGATCACCGTTGCCTGGAAAGTGCCGTTGCCATTGCCCAGCAACACGCCCACTGTGCCGTCACAATCAGGGTCGCTGCAGGTATTGGCCACTAGAATGTCAGGCTTGCCGTCACCGTTCACATCCGCGACAGCCACGGACCAGGGATCTGTCTCGCCCGAGTCACAGATCACAACCGGCTGAAAGGTACCGTCGCCGTTTCCTAGCAGCACGCCAACTGAGTTCGATCCCTCGTTGATTACCACGATGTCGAGCTTGTGATCGCCATTCAAGTCCGCTATTGCTATTGCCTGTGCATAAAAGCCGCCCGAATCGTAGGTCACGGCCGGTTGAAACGTCCCATCGCCATTGCCCAACAACACGCTGAGTGAGCCACGGCCGATTGCACAACCGCTGTCAGAACACCTGTTTCCCACCACCACGTCAAGTTTGCCGTCGCCGTTGAGATCTCCCACTTCGACCGCAGAACCTGTGTAGCCTCCCGAATCATACGCAACCGCCGGCACGAAAAGGCGAGGGCTTGAGTCCGTCGCGTAGGGATCAAGTCCATCCTTCCCGGAGGGCTGGCCAGGTCTCTTCGTTTGTGCCAGGGCGGCCAGAGCAACTATTACGGTGAGAACTGCGATGAACGGAGCGATGCCACGGAAGCTGGGAGTCTTACGAGTGGGTTTGCGGGTCATAGGAGACCTCCGGAGTCACGGAATCAAGGGCGCTTGGCCGGCTTTCAGTCTGTGCCTGTCGGGTGCGAACATTCTGCGCGAACGAGTGACGCAGCTTTCGGCGAAGGCGGCAAGCCTACGTCCGAGCGAAGTGCCTGTCAAGGGAATTAGGCACTAAAAAGAAGAAAGACAGGAAGGAAAAACAGGCACGAGACTCGGCCCTCGGTCCGTTGCGCCATCCAACTTTTGTCGCGGACCCTAGCGCTTGCATTCATAACTGTTGCAACCACGCGATTTCACTCAGAACCCAATCGATGAGCCATGGCACCGGCGATATGCATAAGCCGTTGCGGGAGCTCGGTTCCCTCAGTTCCAGCCAGCGAAACGGGCGGTGACTGGAATCGCCACAGCCGCAGCGATGGCGAGGCCGAGAATCAGCGGGAGTTTATATGTTCGAGGCGGCCACAGAGCTTGCAACAAAGTGCCGAGGATAAATGAAACGCCGAACAAGGCCCAATGCCCGTGAGGAAAGAGCATCTGGGCCAGTGTCGAGGGAATGACGAAAAGAAAGATCTTAAACGTCGACGAAATACCGTCTGGTGCGGTCGATTGTATTGTGTCTGTCTCCTTCACGGAACAATCCTAAGACGCATCATAGGCTCGGGCCGTACATAGTTGCTGTTGTCAGGCGATTACACTCACTTTAGCCCGGCACCGGGTCAATGAGTGTAATAGACTCCTGCAACATCACGCGCTTCTTTGTTCCCAGCGTAAGCTCCTATGCCCAGCATGAATCCGAACTCGTACCAACGACCTTTATTGTTCGTTTCGTAGATGCTTACGCCACGCACGAACAAGCTAACGAGAAATGTGACTGGAGCGATGATCCCGTGCCAGAGGCCGCCCCAAAATCCGGCAGGCTTCGCGCCCGGTTCTTTGTATTTAGAGTTTGACCCAGCAATGGAGAGGGAATTTGCCATAGCGGGGAAGATTATAAAAGAAGAAGGCCGCTCGCTGGTGATTTAGACCCAACTGCAGTTAACAGGCAATTGCTCTTATTGAGGCGGCTTAGCGTAGGCTCGTGCCATTCGCCACGCTCATCTCTTCGGCCCCAACAACGGATTGCAGCGGGAAGGAAACAATAAACGACGATCCGCTGCCAATCGAGCTTTCAACAACAACGGAACCGCGATGCTGGTGCACGATCCACTCGGCAATTGCGAGGCCAATGCCGGCTCCGCCGAACTCACGGCTTCTCGCCTTATCTACACGGTAAAAGCGCTCGAAGATCTTGCTCTGATCTTGCTTTGCAATCCCGATTCCCGAATCGCGCACGATAAGGACGGCCATATCGCTTCGGACTTGCAGGAGTAATTCAACCACTCCTGGCGGCGGAGTGTACTTGACAGCGTTATCGAGCAGGATGGCGAGCAATTGTTGCACGGCCCTCGGGTCCGCCAAAACTGGTAGTTCGCAATCCGCGATCGTCTGCTTGAACTGGAGATTGCGGGACTCCAGCAGTTGACGCCATTCGTCAGCGGTTTCGGCAATCACCGAACGCAGGTCGAGAAGCGTGAGAGACAAGTTTTCGCGCCCGGAATCGGCGCGAGCGAGCGCCAGCAACTCTTCCACCAGCGACGACGTCCACTCCGCCTCGAGCAGAACATGACGCAACGCTTCGCGATACTCCTCAGTGCCTCTCGGCTTACGGAGCGCAATTTCCGCTTCGGTGCGAATCAGCGAAATCGGCGTTCGTAACTCGTGCGAGGCGTCGGCGGTGAACTGGGTGACGCGAAGAAAGGCGCTTTCAATGCGCCCCAACATCTCATTCAGCGTGTCCGACAGTCGCTGGAGTTCGTCTCCGGTGGTGAGTGTTTCGAGGCGGTCGTTTAAGTTCCTGCCGCTGATGCTTCTCGCGGTCCGGGTAAGCGTATCCACTGGAGATAAAGCCCTGCGGCTGAGCCAGTGACCTCCAGTAGCCGCGGCCAAAAATAGCAGCGGAGCAAGCATCAGAAGATAACGCCGAAACAGAGATAGGGTCGCGATCAGCTGGTCGATCGGAATGCCCGTCTGTGCGAAGTAAGAGTGGCCGTTCGCGTAAATCTTGTCGGTGACGAAACGAAAAGGCTCCTTCCCAAGATGGCTGTTTTGAAAGGAACGACCTTTGAAGGCTGCGGGCACCAGAGGCGGAAATTGATTTTGTTCGAGTGACAGCGCGCGAAAGATCCACTCGCCGTCCTCATCGAAGATTTGTAAGAAGTCGCCGGAGTGCTCCAGAGCATAGGATTCGGAGGCCTCTTCGCGAAGCTTGATCACGGTCAAATTCTTTTTCTTTTGCGATTTCAGAAAATTGGTGAGGTCCTCGACCTGGGCGGTCAAAGCGTCATCGGCAATATGGTAGAGGTGGCGCCGAAGCACAAGCCACATGCCGACGCCAAAACAAAGCTGGGCGGCCGCAAAAATTATCAGATACCACAAAGTGAGTCGTGCGCCGATCGAGAGCTTTCTCATGCCTGGGTATTCCAATCAGTTATTCCAATCAATGACGTACCCAACACCGCGCACGGTGTGAATCAATTTTCGGCGGCCGTTATCATCCTCGTCGACGTGGTCGGCGCATTCGACCTTGTTTCGCAGCAGTCGCACGAAAGCATCGAGTGTATTGCTGCCCATTTCGCGCCCGCATGACGCGATCAGGATTTCCCTTGAAACCACCTTTCCCGCATCGCGCATGAGCCTTTCCAGTAAACAATATTCGGTTCGCGTGAGGCTGATGCGCATACCGCCGCGATTCACCTCGCGGGTAGCGATATCCAGCAACAAATCGGCGACCTGTAGTTGCGTCGTCCGCGGAGCCACCGCAGCTCTACACACCGCACGCAAGCGGAGCAGGAGTTCCTCAAATGAAAACGGCTTGGTCATGTAGTCGTCAGCGCCGAGGTCAAGCCCGTTCACGATGTCGCGAACGGAGTCTTTTGCGGTGAGCATCAACATGGGCGTAACATTATTTTCACGACGCATTAGCCGGGCAAGTTCAAATCCGTCCATCCTGGGCATCATCACATCGAGAATCACAACATCGAAATTGTTGTTTCGAACCATCTGCAGTCCGTCGTTGCCATCCACCGCGCAAGAGACGCTGTGACCCTCTTCACTCAGACCCCGGTAAAGGAGTTCCAGCATTCGCCGTTCATCTTCCACAACCAGCAATTTCATGGAACGAGCCTGCCGTTTCCGATTGCGTTAAGCGAACTTAGCCTAGGGTAACCGGGAAATTGCTGGGAGAATGCAGTCTGAAAAACTATTAACCTTCCTTTAATAAAGCCGTTACACCACCTTCTTAGAATCGCCTCTCAATTCAATCGGCTGCAATTTCTATCAGGGAAACGCCGCGCTTTTGTGCGAGTGCGTTTCTCCCAGGCATTCTCAGATCCGCGATCTTGAAGTTGTTGAGCACAAAGGAGCTGAATTGTATGAAAGTAAAGCACTCCCCCTCAATTCTTTCTCTTTTTTCAAGATGCGCTGTTGTGGTCGTCTGCGCGCTCATCTTTGGGACAGCGGCGTTTGCGCAAATCGATCGCGCAGAACTCGAGGGCAGGGTGACCGATCCATCAGGAGCCGCGGTCGCCGGGGCGACTGTGCAGATTGTGGCCGCCGACACCGGCCTCACCACCACCCAGGCGTCTAACACCGTCGGCTACTACCACTTTCCGGGCTTGGCGGTGGGCCACTACTCGGTGACAGTTTCGAGCAACGGCTTTAAGACTACCGTGATTCGGAATGTCATTCTGGAAGTGGGAGAGACGCACACCCAGGACATCAAGCTTCCGGTTGGAGCGGTGACGGAAAAGGTCGAGGTCAATGCCTCCAATGAACTGACCAACCGCAGTTCGGCCGAGGCGGGCACGGTAATTCGGCCGGATCAAATTGCGGATCTCGCGAACAACGGGCGCGATTGGACAACCTTATCGTTGCTGGCGCCTTTTGCCCAGGACGACGGCGGCGGCGATCAAAGAACGATTCGTTTTGCGGGTCGGGCGCGCGACGACAACAACTTCTCGATCGACGGAGTCGATGCGGGCGGCATCCAGGAACAGGCACAGAAGTCGACGACGCGTCTGCAGATTTCACAGGATGCTATCGAAGAGTACCGGGTCGATAGCGCGTTGTACGACGTCGAATATGGGACGCAATCGGGCGGCCAGATTGATGCCGAAACTAAATCCGGTACGAACGATCTTCACGGCACGGTCTTTGGTTATTTCAGAAATTCCTATTTCGACGCGCGCAGTTTCCTCGATTTCGACATAAACGGCAACGCCGCAATCTCCCCCTTCCGCATGGGCCAATACGGCATGTCCCTCGGGGGGCCGATTGTAAAGAATAAGACATTCTTCTTTATCAACTACGAAGGAATCCGTCAGTTGCAGTTCAACGGGCAGCAAATGATTGTGCCAGCTGGAATTTGTTGCGCAGATTTCACTGGCACGGGCGAGCCGGGACCGGTCGCCTCGCCCTACCAGAAATACGTGCTCGATCAGGCGCAGAGCCTTGGCATCGGGCCAACGATGTGCCAGATCATGCAGGCGTTTCCGTGGCGTGCCTCGGTCGGTTCGATCGATGGCTGCACCCCACGCTTCGTCATTCCGGATGGGTCTTTCCAGTGGCAAGGCAATGTCGCCACCAATCCGAATCCCAACGAGGATCTGCTCACCGTTGGCAGGCAGACGACCATTCACGAAGATACGTGGCTCGTACGGATTGACCAGAAGATCAGCGACAAGACTCTGCTTTACGGCCGAGCCCAGCGCGACATCAGCATTTGGTATGCACCGGCTACGCAATCCAGCGTTCCCGGTGACAATCAGGCGACCATCAATCATCCGGCAAATTACATGCTGGCGTTGCAGCATACATTCAGTCCCACCGTATTTAACGAGGCGAAGCTCTACATCAATCGTTCGCCCTTCCACAATCCGGGGGGAAGCGCGCTACCATACGCCATCAATACTGGCGATTTCGTCACTCTCGACAACACCAGCGCCGATATCGAGGTAGGCACAACCTACGGCGGAATCGACAATCTCACCTGGGTTCATGGGCGGCATGCGTTCAAGGCAGGTATGGAAATCCGCCGCGTTCGCCTCAATCAGGGGCAAACTTCGAACAACGTCCTCACCTTCGGCGACGACTATTCGCTCGCGGCCGCAAGTTTGAGCAGCATCGATTACATCGCGCCATGGTGCTGTCACCGGCTGCGCCGGACTTTCTACATGCCGTATTTTCAAGACCAATTTAAGGTCACCCCAACGTTCACCTTCACGGCTGGCGTACGCTGGGATTACTACGGCGTCGCCACTGAGGCGACCAATCGAACTACGGTCTTCGACGTGAACGCGTTTCATGGCGTCTGCCTGGGAACGGGCTCTTACAACGTGGCGCCCAGTCCAGGCCCGATCAACACCCCTCCGTGTCCCAAGAATCCGGCTCTTTACAACCATAGTTATCGGAATTTTGATCCGAGGTTTTCGCTCGCCTGGGCGCCTGAAAAACTTAATGGAAAGACCGTGTTTCGCGCCGGATATGGCATCTATCACGGCGCAGCGCAAAATGACGACTTGAACGCGGGGCTGGAGAGCGACACGTTTCGCATCCTGGTCAATTCCACTACGCAATTGCAGCCTGCCTATGCGCAACAGGATCCAGATCTATCTTCCATCGCATCGAAACAAGGGAATCACCCCCGGGCGCTGCAGCGAGAAGGCCGCCGAGATTTGTATGTGGAGACGTGGGGACTAACTATCGAGCACCAACTGCCGGCCAATTTCCTGTACTCGATGCAGTATATCGGCAGCCGCGGCGTGCATCTGTTCTCGCGCGGAGCGGTCAACCTGTGCACCGAGCCGGTCACTATCAACATCTCGAACAGCTTTGGTGTTGATTGTGTCCGAACATTAGATCCGTATTATCCGAATGGCAATCCCTTCGGTTCCGTCGATTACAAACACGACGTCGGAGCCAGCACCTATGACGCACTGGGCGTATCTCTTGAACGGCGTCTCACCAACGGCTTGTCTTTCCAGTCGCGTTATACCTGGTCGCATTCCATTAACGATGGATCGGTTGGCGGAGGCGAATCGACAGGTCCGGAAAATGTGAATTGCCTGGAATGCGATAAGGGGCCCAGCGTATATGACGTTCGGAACAATATTGCAGTTAACACTGAATACGAGCTTCCATTCGGGCCAGGCAAACCGTATGTGAACTATCCAGGAGCGCTTGGCAAAATCATCGGCGGATGGAGTCTGAGCAGCATAGGGCTTTGGCATACCGGGCATCCGTTGACGGTCCAGATGGATCTGACCGGCACAATCGATCCGACCGTATTCCCGAATTCTCCGTTTGCGCAAAACGGGCTTACCTACAATTTTTTGCTTCCAGACGGCAACGACCAGACCAACCAGAGACCCGACATTATTCCGGGCGTACCAGTGATGCTGTCCCACCCTCACCCTGCTGGACCAAACGGTGGTGGCTCACCGCTGGTCAATGCGGCCGCGTTTCAAGCGCCACCTCTCGATGCCAATGGGAATTTCACGCGCTTCGGGAACGAGCCAAACGGCGCCATTCGCGCTCCCAATATCTGGCAGATCGACCTGGCGCTTACGAAAGCGACGAAACTCACAGAACGATTGTCGATGGAGTTTGCGGTGCAGGCATTCAATATCTTCAATCACGTGCAGCTCGCCGATCCCTTGGACTTGACCTTGTTGTATGCTCCTACCCAATCGAATCTGCAGAGCTTATCGGTTCCCGGTGATTTCGGCTTCATCGACTCGTCGGTAAACTTCAATAGCAACAACGATAACGCCGCACCCGGGAACACGGGGACCGGCACGCCGCGGCAACTGCAGTTCATGGTTCGTTTTACATACTAGTTCGCAATGAGGCGGGCTCACTGCGGTCCGCTTCATGCACTTTTTGTCACGAATAAAAGACTGCACATCTTGAATCGCACATTTTTTAGAGGAGCCTCCCATTGAAAACTCTGTTGATCTCCGCCCTGTCTTTTGTCCTCGTGGCTGCGCCCGCCCTCGCGGCCGACAGCTATCACATCATCAAGAAAATCCCTATCGCCGGCCAAGGCAGTTGGGACTATCTCGCCGTCGACGAAGCCGCGCGGCGACTCTATGTCTCGCACGCAACTCAGGTCGAGGTGCTCGACGTTGATTCGGGGGCAATCGTCGGAAAGATTGAGAACACTCCCGGTGTGCATGGCATCGCCATCGCTCCGGAGTTGGGACGCGGATTCGTCAGCGACGGTAAGTCATCGGCGGTTACGATCTTTGATTTGAAGACTCTGAAAACGATTGCCGAAGTCGCGGTTGGCAACAAACCCGACGCTATTATTTACGATCCATCCACGAAAAGAGTCTTCGCATTCAATGGCGACAGCAACAGCGCCACGGCGATTGAGGCAGCGGACGGAAAAGTTGCGGGAACAGTTGATCTCGGCGGCAGCCCCGAGTACGCGGTGGCCGACGGCTCCGGATATATCTACAATAATCTGGAAGACGCGAGCGTCGTCCTTAAAATCAATGCGCGCACGTTGAAAGTTGAGCAGCGCTGGCCGACCGCTCCTTGCGCTTCGCCGTCAAGCATAGCGATGGATCGGGCTAATCGCCGGCTGTTCATCGGCTGCCGCAGCAAGGTTATGGCGGTCATGAATGCCGACACAGGTCAGGTGATCACGACGCTCACCATTGGCGACCACGTGGATGCCACCGCGTTCGACACTTCTTCGCGACTAATTTTTAATTCCAATGGAGAAGGCACGGTGACGGTAATTCATCAAGACAGCCCAGACAAATATTCGATCGTCGAAAATGTAAAGACTCTGCTCAAAGCGAAGACCATGGCGCTCGATCCGAAGACGCATCAACTCTTTCTCTCCACCGCGGAAGCGGGGCAGTTTGAAGTGCTGGTGGTGGGCAAATAAATGAAACACTTGCAAAAATTGCCGGTCGTGTTGCTTTTTCTCGCTTGCGTGGCGTGTTCACGTTCGCACTCGCAAGCGTCTCCGCAAAACGCGCCGGCAGATCTGCGATTGCAGGTAAGCACGCCGTTTCATTTCGTTGCCTATGGAGATTCGCGGTTTCACGACCCCAACGACAAAGAGGCAGCGAATCCAGCCGTTCGCCAGGCGCTGGTACAGGCTATTGCCGAGACTCATCCGGCGTTTATCTCTTTCGGCGGCGACATCGTCTACAACGGCTATGACAAAGACGACTGGAAGGTCTGGGACAGTGAAACTGCGGTATGGCGCGCCGACAAAATTCCGGTTTACCCTGCGCTCGGCAACCACGATTTGCACGGCGACGAAAAAATTGCGCTCGCCAATTATTTCGAACGCTTCCCCGATTTGAAGAATAGCCGCTATTATTCTGTCCGCGCCGCTAACTCGCTGCTTCTGGTGCTCGACAGTTCACTCGATGAAATCTCCGGACCGCAGGGGCAATGGCTCACTCAGAAACTTGACCAGCTTCCCGCCGCTGTGGATTTCGTTTTCATCGTTCTTCACCATCCTCCTTACACCAGCTCCTCGGACATGAAGATGTTCGGAGGAGGTCACTCGGCCCGCTCGCCCGAGAAGGAACTGGCCAAAATGCTCGAAGCCCGCCAGCAGAAGCAGCGCGCCCGCATCATCGTCTTCTCCGGACATGTGCACAACTACGAGCGCCACGAACATGGCGGCGTTACCTATTTCGTGACCGGCGGCGCAGGCGCGCACGCGTATCCGATCGAACGAGCTAAGGACGATCCGTTTCAGAGCAAGGAAGTGAATTACCACTATGTGATGGTCGAGGTCGATCGCGGCAACGCGAAGATCACCATGCACCGCATCGACCTGACCAGCGGAACCGCCGTCTGGACGGAACCAGACTCGGTCACTATCTCGGTACCCGCGGCGAAGGCTGCGGCACAAGGAAACTAGAGTTTCCTAACCGAAGTTTATATCGGGGAAAGAGCCACGCTGCCAGGAGCAGGAAGTACCTTGCTAGTTGCAGCAGGTTGGCCCGCAACAAGCTGTTGGTCCGGCGCTTGCGGGCTTGAGGGCGCGAACGAAAGCGCTCATGAACTTGCCGTCCACTTGTGGCGCAATGGCATCCACGTCCACGCCCTCCGCGGAAAGAAACTCACGAGCATCTTCTACCCGATAAATCCGGGTGGGTTCGATGTCAATTTGCTCGAATCCAGCCGCCGAGAGTTTCGCGCGATATTCGTCATCGCCGAGCGCTCCTGCCACACACCCCACCCACAGAAGAACACTTTGGCGAATTTCTTGGGCGATTGCGCCCCGGGTAACGACATCGGAAACAGCAATGCTGCCGCCCGGCTTCAGCACCCGGAAAGCTTCGCGCAAAACGCGGTCTTTATCGGCGGAAAGGTTGATCACGCAATTCGAGATAATTACATCGACTGAGTTATCGGGCAAAGGGATATGCTCGATCTCGCCTTTGAGGAACTCGACGTTCCGCGCGCCCGCTTTGCGCTTGTTCTCATTCGCAAGCGCAAGCATTTCGTCCGTCATGTCGAGACCGTAGGCCTTGCCGGTGGGTCCGACCCGCTTCGCCGAAAGCAGGACGTCCACCCCGCCACCGGAGCCGAGATCGAGCACGACCTCTCCTGGATTCAACTTCGCCAACGCAGTGGGATTGCCGCACCCCAGCGATGCGAGCATGGCCTCCTCCGGGACTTGTCCCGCCTGCGAGGAGTCATACAGATTTGAGGTGATCGGGTCGCAGTTCAAGCCGCTTGCCGCAGTAGCTCCGCAGCAGCTGCTGCCGCCAGTCTTCACGCGCAAGGCTGCCTGGCCATATTTTTCTTTGACTACGTTCTTGATGTCCGCTGTGCTCATCGTTTCTCCTATTTACAAATCTGGACGATATTTTGGGGCTTGACTGCCTTATTTCGAGTGCAGCATTCGGCGTAGAGGAATTGCAGAAGTTCTTGCAGCGCTTCGGCGTTGGCCGTGTACCGCAAGAAGGTGCTTTCGCGGCGCACATTCACCAGGTCTTCATTCTTCAGTTTTTCAAGATGGTGCGAAAGCGTGGAGTTCGGAATGCCCAGTTCTGACTGGATATCGCCTGCAACTAAACCATCCGGATGCGCGGACAGCAATAATTGCATGATTCGAAGACGTGGTTCAGTGCCCATGGCGGAAAGCATGTCGGCATATTTGGCCACATGCTCGGTATTTGTTTTGGTTGAGGCGACCGGCATAGTTCGATATTTGCAGAAAGATGGGATGGCTGTCAAGCCGGATCGACCGATTTATTTTTGAGATTTGCGCCTGTGTATTAAGGAACCAGCATTTTCGTAGATTCGATGGGGTGCCATGAATGCCGTTGACTTCGATGAGCACTTTTTGCTGTACTTATGTGGTTAACCACGGTGAAGGAGTTCACCGCCAACCGCTGTCCCAATTCTTTAGCCGGAACAGCTGATGACTCCTGACAAGCGGATTGTTTTGTCGCGGGGTCATAGTGCCGGCATGATCCTCAGACCTAGTGATCCTCAGCGCTAACGATCCGGCAGAAGATCTCTTTGAATCAGAAAAGGATGATGAGACTTGCTCAAATACCTAATGGTCGGCATTGGAGGTTGTCTGGGGTCGGTGCTGCGCTTTTGGCTGGGCAGTTACATCGGCAGCAAAATGGGGACTCGCTTTCCCTACGGAACCTTCATCATTAATATTACGGGCTCGTTTCTGATTGGCTTAGTCTTCGCTTTACTGACCGCGAAAACTCAGTGGAGTCCGAACTGGCGATACCTCATCCCAATTGGCTTCATCGGCGGCTACACGACCTTCTCGAACTTCGAGTTTGAGACCCTGCGGTCGATTCAGGATGGCCAGATCGGATTGGGGCTTCTCTACGTCGCGAGCAGTGTTGTTCTCGGATTTGTTGCGGTCTGGGGCGGCATGATCGCGGGGAGGGCAATCTCGTGAAATGCGGTTGTGGCGGCGTCTCTCCCAGGTCAGAGAGGACTCTAATGTCAGGAGGCCAACATGCTCACCTCGGGACCCGGTAAGAAGGTTGGGATTTATGTGGCTGAAGATCAACAGTACCACGGGAGTTCGACCTATGCCGCGATTCTGGACTTTCTCTTCTTTCGCGGTGTGTCCGGTGCGACGGTGACCCGCGGTATCGCTGGCTTTGGCGCCGATCATCACCTCCACACGACCAGTCTGGTCGATCTGGCCGTCCACCTCCCGGTCAAGATCGAGTTCATCGAAGCTGCGGAAAAGGTGGAAGAGCTGTTGCCCAAGCTGCAGGCGATGGCGGGGACCGGATTGATCGAAATGCACGACACCACCATCGTCAAGCCTGCCGAAAAGAAACAAAAGCAAGCTGAGCCCGAGCGACCTGCTCTAAAACACGAGGGCAAAGCCAAGATGATGCGGATCTACATCGGCGAAAACGACAAGTGGAATGGCAAGCCGCTGTATGAAGGCATCATCAATGGCCTCCGATCGAACGATATTGCCGGAGTAACCGTCTATCGCGGAATCCTCGGCTATGGCGCCAATCGCAGAATTCACAAAGACGCCGCTCTGAGTCTTTCTCACGATCGCCCTATCCTGCTGTCGATCGTTGATACGGAAGAAAAGCTAAAGGCATTTATGCCCATTCTCGATCAAATGTTACAGCAGGGCGTGGTCGTGCTGTCGGACGTCGACATCATCAAATACGCGCATAACTATGAGAAGGCCGAGAGGCGGCAGGAGGCGCGAAAATGAAGCTCGAAGGAAAGGCCAAGTTGTTGCGCATCCATTTTGGAGAAGATGACAAGTGGCAGGGCAGACCTCTGTATGAGGCCATCGTAATCAGGTGCCGCGAACTCGATATTGCGGGAGCCTCGGTGTTTCGCGGAATCGAGGGCTATGGCGCAAGCTCGCGCATTCACAAGGCGCATCTGCTGCGGTCCTCGGACAGACCCATCATGGTGTCCGTGATCGATACCGAGGAGAACCTCAAGAAATTGCTCCCTGCGCTGGATGAAATGGTGGACGAAGGGTTGATCGCCATGTCCGAAGTGGAAGTGATTCGCTATGTGCACCAGGACGGAGTGCGCTCTCCGGCCTCCTAGTAAAACGGCAGATGTAAACAGAACAATCCGGGATCACTTGATCACTTTGTGCTCTTTCAGTATCTCCACTGTCTTCTCTATCGGAACAGCCTCGACGGTGTGGCCGTTGCCCGTCGTCGTTGTTGCCTTGAACATCGAGTTGTAGACTGCTTCCTCCGTCGCCTCGATTACGGCCTCGAACAGCGGCGACATCGCGTCGTTGGTCATTACTTCGACGTTCCGCGTCGGCGCTTTGTCACTGGAGTGAATTCGAACCTGTAACGCTGTGGAAAATGCGATGGCGTAGTCGCCGCTGCCGTTAGAGGCCGAACTGCCGGTGCGCGCCACGCCAAGCAACGCCCTCGCCGCTAGCCGCTTCAGGTTGCGCGCGTCGAGCGGAGCGTCGGTTGCGACGACGATCATGCATGATCCGTCTGCCTTGTCTTTATTGTTGCTGGAGCCGCTCGCAGCCTGCAGTTCTTTACGCAGGTAGTACTGGCCCAACTCCTGGCCTACCGGCGCGCCCGCAATGGTGAGGACGCCGCCGAAATTCGTCTGCACGAGCACGCCGACCGTGTACCCACCGAGACTCGCGGGCAGGCGGCGCGACGAAGTGCCTATGCCGCCCTTCCAGCCGAAGACCACCGTCCCCGTGCCCGCGCCGACTGCGCCCTCTTCGACCGGGCCTCCTTTTGCATTCTTGACGGCGGCGAATACGTCGTCGGGAGTGATGTGACGGCCGCGAATGTCGCTCAGCCATCCGTCATTGGTTTCGCCGACCACCGGATTAATAGAGAGCACATCCTCGTTGCCCGGCAGCGCCAACATGTAACTGATCAGCGCGTCCGCCACGCGGGGCACGCTCGTTGTAGAGGTCAGCAGGATGGGCGTTTCGATGTCGCCCATTTCATCGACCTGCGTAGAGCCCGCCAGCTTTCCGAAACCGTTGCCCACGAAGATCGCGCCCGGCACCTTCTCGCGATAGAGATTGCCCGAATGTGGCAGGATGGCGGTCACGCCAGTTCGAATGTTGTCGCCGCGAATAATGGTCGTCTGCCCGACCTCGACTCCGGCAACATCGGTGATCGCATCGAGCGGGCCGGTTGGCAGCACTCCGACCTTGAGACCCAGGTCGGAGGCGCGGGGGCGCGGAGCTGAAGAGGCTACGGCAGGTGTGTTTTGGGCAACAGCGAACGCTGCCGCCAACCAGACCGCAGCTACGGCGAAAAGCTTATTGGCCATGGAAATAGCATACGACCAAATCCGAGACAGTTGACAGTGCTACGTGGCTTGTCTTTTGGTGGAGGATTTAGCAACGTCCGCAAGATCAACCGACAAGTGCTCGGTCAGCCGAACCGACCCCAATAATTTTTCGAAGAACTTAGAAGATTACAGATCATCCAATGATTACCACCGACTGCGTGGCGTAGTCCAACTTTCGCAAAGGTTGACTCGATGATAAGCGCAAGCAAGGTTTCAGATCTTCTACAAAAATATGGAAGCGGTTCGATTCCGTTTTCCGGTACAGACAGCGCTCTCTATGGACGGCATCTGATTTTTGACCGGGCGATCGATCCGAAAGTAGCCAGTGCGCGGGAGCGGTTTGAGGCGTTCTCCCATTCCGTGCGGGATATCCTGGCGCAGCGCTGGGTGCAGACCAAGACTACTTACGAACAGCAAAATGCCAAACGGATTTACTACCTTTCGCTGGAGTTCCTGATCGGCCGTTCTCTTAGCAACAACGTTTCGAATCTCATGCTCGATCCGCTGGTACGGCAAATCGTGCAAGAAACCAATCTCGACTGGCTTGAGCTGCTGGAGGAGGAGCCAGATGCGGGCCTGGGGAACGGCGGATTGGGCCGCCTGGCTGCATGTTTCCTCGACTCCATGGCCACGATGCAACTTCCGGGCACCGGCTACGGACTGCGCTACGAGTATGGCATGTTCAAGCAATCCATCGTGGATGGCTGGCAAAAGGAGGCTGCCGATAATTGGCTTCGCCAAGGCGATCCGTGGGAGATCGAGCGCGCCCATGAGAAAGTTGAAGTGAAACTCCACAGCTCCTTCGTGATGCGCGGCGGCAATTTCAAAGTCGTCGAAGGCCAGTCCTCGACCTTGATAGGCATTCCCTATGACCGCCCGGTCGTTGGCTACGGCGGAAAGACGATCAATACGCTTCGCCTGTGGGCAGCGGCCACACCCAATTATTTCGATTTTCAGGAATTCGGCACCGGCGATTTCGTCGGCGCGCTCGGCCAGAAGCTCGAAGTGGAGACGCTGACTCGCGTCCTATATCCGGATGATTCGACGACAGCCGGGCAAGGCCTGCGCTTTTTGCAGGAGTATTTTCTAGTGGCGTGTTCTATGGCCGACCTGGTGCGCCGCTTTCTGCGGCACAACACGGACTGGAATCTGCTGCCCGAGAAAGCTGCCATCCAACTGAATGACACGCATCCCTCCATGTCGGTCGCTGAACTCATGCGCATTCTGCTGGATGATGCGCACCTGGGATGGGATCAGGCCTGGGACCTGACCACGAAGACACTCGGCTACACGAATCACACTTTGCTGCCAGAGGCGCTTGAGAAATGGCCGGTCGCGTGGTTTGAGGTACTGCTGCCGCGGCATCTGGAGATCATTTACGAAATCAATCGACGGCTGCTCGACGAAGTGCGAGTTCGATTCCCCGGCGATGAGGGGCGCGTGCAGCGCATCAGCCTCGTGGAGGAGAGCACTCCCCGCAAGATTCGCATGGCCAATCTCGCCATCGTCGGCTCGCACAGCACTAATGGAGTGGCGGCGATCCACTCGAAGCTGTTGCGCACAACGACGGTCAAGGATCTAGCCGACATGTTTCCCGAACGTTTCAACAATAAAACGAATGGAGTCACCCCGCGACGCTGGCTGCACGGAGCGAATCCCGAGCTGGGCGGTGCCATCACGCAGGTCATTGGCGATCGCTGGATTACCGATCTCAGTCAACTCAAGCAGCTCAAGGGGTTCGCCGACGATGCGAGCGTTCGCGACCGTTTCCTCAAGTCAAAGCGCGACGCCAAAGTGCGCTTCGCCGACTGGCTTAAAGCGGCGTCCGGGCAAGTTGTGGATCCGGACACAATCTTCGACAGCCACATCAAGCGCATCCATGAATACAAACGGCAACTACTGAATGCGCTACGTATTGTGATCGTCTATAACCGGCTGCGGCAGAATCCCAACCTTCAGATGGCGCCGCGCACATTTTTCTTTGCCGGTAAAGCGGCCCCCGCTTATCGCCTGGCGAAGTTGATCATAAAGTTCATCAACAATCTTGCGGGGACGATCGATGGTGACCCTATCGCCCGCGGACGACTGAATGTGGTTTTTGTTCCTGAGTACAATGTAACGCTGGCGGAAAGGTTGATTCCTGCGAGCGACGTTTCGAATCAGATTTCGACTGCCGGTTATGAGGCCAGCGGAACCAGCAATATGAAGTTCATGATGAACGGAGCCCTCACAGTCGGAACCCGCGACGGCGCGACCATCGAGATGGCAGAGGAGGCCGGCGAGGAGAACATGTTCCTCTTCGGCCTCACCGTGGAGCAAGTTGAGAGCATGCGCGGCTCTTATAATCCGCAATGGCATTATGAAAATGAGCCAGAGACACGGGCGGCGCTCGACCTCATTTTTTCTAATTACTTCAGTCGAAACGAGCCGGGAGTATTCGATCCGTTGCGCGACACGCTCCTGACGACGGATCACTACATGCACCTCGCAGACCTGACCTCGTACGTCCAAGCACAAGAGCGGGTCGGCGCGCTCTACGCCAATCCTGGCGCGTGGGCGCACAAGGCGATCCTGAATGTAGCCAGCTCGGGGAAGTTTTCGAGCGATCGCACTATTGGCGAATATGCATCTGATATCTGGGAGGTGGAACCATGCCCGATACTTTAGAAAAACAGTCCGCTACTGGAGCGCCTGGCGGAGAATGGATTTCGCCGCTGGCCGGCAAGCCGGCTCCGAAGGAGATGCTGATCGACGTTGCACTTCTGGAAAAGAAATACTTCGAACTCCCCGATGTGCATGATCCGAACCAGCTCGTCAGCTTCGGCACCAGCGGACACCGAGGCTCGCCGCTGCATGGAACCTTTACCGAAGCGCATATTTTGGCCATTACACAAGCCATCTGCGACTATCGGCGAGAGCAGGGAACTGATGGCCCGCTCTACATGGGAAAGGATACGCACGCGGTATCCGGACCGGCGCAACGAACTGCGCTCGAAGTGCTGGCAGCTAACAATGTCGAAACGATCATTCAGCAAAACGATGGTGTAACTCCGACTCCGGTCATCTCGCGAGCCATTCTCGTTTACAACCGCGGCCGGAAAGCACATCTCGCCGATGGCATCGTGATTACGCCGTCACACAATCCGCCCGAAGATGGAGGATTCAAATACAACCCAACCAATGGCGGTCCCGCCGATACCGATGTGACAGGCTGGGTGCAGGACCGGGCGAACGATCTGTTGCGCGCGGGAAATGTCGGGGTCAAGCGCATTCCATATACCAAGGCTTTCCAAGCGGCAACGACTCATCAAGAAGACTTCGTGCTCCCCTACGTTCGCGATCTCAAGAACATCGTCGATATTGATGCGGTCCGCGGTGCCCACCTTAAGCTGGGCGTTGACCCGTTAGGCGGCGCCTCGCTGCCCTACTGGGAGCCGATCAATTCTGTTTACGGCTTAGACATCGCCATCACAAATAGAGTCATCGATCCAACGTTCTCGTTTATGACGGTCGACCACGATGGCAAAATTCGCATGGACTGCTCCAGCCCGTATGCGATGGCCAGGTTGGTTGGGCTGAAAGATAAATATCAGGTAGCCTTCGGGAACGATACCGACGCCGACCGGCACGGAATTGTAACTCCCGTTGCCGGCTTGATGAATCCCAATCATTACCTCGCAGTCGCGATCCAGTACTTACTAACTCACCGTGAGCAGTGGCGTAAGGATGTTGCGGTCGGCAAAACACTGGTAAGCAGCAGCATGATTGACAGGGTGGTTAAAAGGCTCGGCCGCGAACTTCGTGAAGTGCCGGTTGGTTTCAAGTGGTTTGTGCCGGGGTTGCTCGATGGTTCGTGCTGTTTCGGCGGTGAAGAGAGCGCCGGGGCGAGTTTTCTTCGCCTGGATGGCACAGTCTGGACGACCGACAAAGACGGACCCATCATGGACCTGCTTGCGGCAGAGATCGCTGCGCGCACCGGCAAAGATCCCGGAGAACATTACATCGAGCTCACGAAGGAATTTGGCACGCCGTATTACACACGTATTGACGCGCCGGCTACGCCCGAGCAAAAAGCAAAGTTGCAAAAACTCTCGCCGGAGGCGGTGAAGGAATCCGATCTCGCGGGCGAGCCAATTACCGCGAAGCTGACGAAAGCTCCGGGTAATAGTGCGCCGATCGGCGGGTTGAAGGTCGTCGCAGCGAGTGGATGGTTTGCTGCCCGCCCCTCCGGCACGGAGAACATCTACAAGATCTACGCCGAGAGCTTTAAGAGCGAGTCGCATCTTGCGGCGATTCTAGGCGAAGCTCAGGAGATGGTGAATAACGCTCTGGGTTCGTCCGCAGTCGTTGCTTGAGATGGGCGAACTGGAAAGTAATGTGTAAGATCACGCATGGTGATTCAGGCTGCCAAGAGCATCTTGCTGGTTGTGAGCGCACTCTTTCCGATTGTGGATCCGATCGGAGGGAGCCCGGTTTTTCTGTTGCTGACGAGAGATTATCCGGCCGAGACGCGCAGAGTGCTGGCCCGCCGTATCACGGTCAACAGTTTTATCTTGCTGATTGCGTCGTACGCGATTGGATCGCATGTGCTCTCTTTCTTCGGAATATCCATTCCGGTCGTGCAGGTCGGCGGCGGCTTGGTTGTGATTTCAGCGGGCTGGGCGCTATTGAATCAGAAGGACGGGGGCGATCGAAACAAAGTCAGCTCAACGGTCAGCTGCTCGGATGCTCTGAGCCAGGCGTTTTACCCGCTGACGCTGCCCTTGACCGTCGGCCCCGGCTCCATCTCGGTCGCGATCACTCTAGGGGCGAATGAGATAGTTCATCATTGGAGCGCAAACCTGCTGATGCTTCTTGCGGCAGCGATCGGTTGCGCTTTCGTGGCGGCAACGATCTATCCCTGCTACGCCTTCGCAGATAAACTCGCGAGCGTCATGGGCCAAACCGGAATGAACGTAATTTTAAGGCTGTCCTCATTTCTGCTGGTGTGTATCGGCGTGCAGATTTTTTGGAATGGCGCGAGCAAGCTGCTCAGTTCGTTGCCGCTAGCCGCCAACTTTGTGGGGTCGCATTGAAACGTTCGCCATGGGAGCAATCTGAGGGCAATCCATTGCCTCTCGGGGTCAGGTGGATCGAAGAGGAGCAGGCGTTCAACTTCGCTGTGCATTCGGCAGACGCCGAAAGCCTCACCCTCTTGCTGTATTCTCCCGCCGATCTCGTGAATCCTGTACTGACGTTTCGCTTCGATTTTCTGCGCAACAAGTCCGGGCGGATTTGGCACTGCCGCATCCCAGTGACAAAAATGGGCGACGCTCGCTATTACGCTTACTCGGTCTCAGGAGAAAGCCTTCCTCAACTGCATAGTTTTGACGCACAGAAGATTCTTCTCGATCCCTACGCGAAATGCATTTTCTTTCCACCTGGTTTCGATCGCAACCTGGCTATGCGCGAAGGGTCGAACGCAGGCCGGGCGCCTTTGGGCGTGCTCAGCGGTCACCGTTCGACATTTGACTGGTCGGGGGATCAGCCACCGCATCACGAGTCGGACGCTGTCATATATGAACTTCACGTTAAAGGTTTTACCAAGAATCCAAACTCCGGGATCGATCCCTCGCGCGCCGGCACGTACGCGGGGCTGGTGGAAAAGATTCCATACTTGAAGGAACTGGGAGTTACGGTTGTCGAGCTGATGCCGATTTTTCAGCGTGATCCACAAGAGGGCGATTACTGGGGCTACATGCCTTTGAATTTCTTCGCACCGCATGCCCAGTACGCGAGCACAAAGCTTGCGAATGAGCCGCATCTCGAATTCAAGAATATGGTGAAGGCTTTTCATGAGGCTGATATCGGCGTGGTGCTTGACGTTGTATACAACCACACCTGCGAGGGTGACTCCAAAGGACCGATCTACAGCTACAAGGGTCTCGACAGCGCCGGCTACTACATGATGTCTTCCGACCCGGCTAATCCCTACGCAAACTACTCGGGTACCGGCAACACCCTGAATTTCGGCCAGTCTCAAGTGCGCAAGATGGTGATCGATAGCTTGCGCTACTGGAAGCGGGGCATGCATATCGACGGCTTCCGCTTTGATCTGGCGTCGGTATTCAGCCGCAACGCGGATGGGTCGCTCAATTGGCGCGAAGCGCCGATCTTCAGCGAAATTGCGGCCGATCCGGAATTGGGCAGAGTACGTTTGATCGCGGAACCCTGGGATACCGCCGCTTATCAACTGGGGCGCGGATTCCCCGGCCTGACATGGTTCCAGTGGAACGGGCGATTTCGCGACGACATTCGCCGCTTCGTTAAGGGCGACACGGGCATGGTTCCCGACGTAATGCGGCGTATCTATGGCAGCGACGATTTGTTTCCAGACACCCGCGCCGATGCGTATCACGCATATCAGAGCGTGAATTACGTGACCTCCCATGACGGCTTCACGCTCTACGATCTGGTCTCTTACGATCGGAAGCACAATTGGAAAAACGGAAATAACAATCAGGATGGCACCGACGCAAACTACAGTTGGAATTGCGGGCAGGAAGGGGATGAAGGCGCCTCTCCGGCGGTCCGAGCATTGCGCCGGCAGCAGGTAAAGAATTTCTGCTGTCTGCTCTTCCTGTCGAATGGCACGCCGATGTTTCGGGCCGGCGACGAGTTCCTGAATACTCAATTCGGCAACAACAATCCTTATAACCAGGACAATGAAATTGGCTGGCTGGATTGGAGCCAGTTTGAATCGAATAGAGATATCTTTCGGTTCTTCAAGAGTATGATCGCGTTCCGAAAAAATCATCCTTCCCTGAGCCGCAGCAGGTTTTGGCGAGAGGATGTTAACTGGTATGGCGTCGGGCCCACGGTCGATTTATCGCAAGATTCGCACAGCCTGGCATTCTGCCTGCACGGCGCTTCGCAAGATGATGGCGATATCTACGCGATGATCAATTCGTATTGGGAAGCGTTGGAGTTTCATGTGCAGGAGGGAACGGCACAGGAGTGGAAACGAATCGTCGACACCGCTTTGTCAAGTCCTGATGATTTCTCGGAGGGCGGAGTGCCGCTGAAGGAGACTGCATACATGGTGGCTCCGCGATCGGTCGTTGTCTTATGTCGATCTCGAAAGAGTTAAGTACGAGTAAGTCTATAAAAGCCTTCAAATGGCCATGGTGACGTGGTACTACCTTTTACCTTTCCCTGGTTGCGGTAATATGTTGGCGGTGCGGATATGGCGCGCTTCCTTGTATGGACAGAGGGGGACGGCGGCGGAGCGAAGGGATGGGCCTGCTCTGAGTGTGCGTGGAAGGATCCGATTCCCACTCTGCTTAGCGAAGGAGAAGCAAGGAGCGCTTACGATCGGTTAGCGGCGGTGAAGTTTCGCGAGCACACGTGCCTCAACACCGGTTTTTCTGCACAAAGACAAAGCGAGCCGATTGCGACGGATGCTAACGCCTTCGCGGATCGGGCCCGGGCGCTGATCAAGCGAGGCTACACGCCGAAGATTGCCGTCGACCTGGTTCTTCACGAACTGGAAATCGAATACGGCGGTCATTCGCCGAAGATGGACCAGGCGCGTGTCAATGCCGGAGATTTCCTGCGAATGCTAAAGCAGGGCCGCTTGTGAATTGGGGCTTCTGATATCGCTCTTACCCGTTCCATCCTTTTACAAATTCCACCAGGCTGCGCAAGGCTATTCCCGAGGGGCCTTTCGCTATCCAGGGCTTGTTCTCTTCCGTCCATGCGGTGCCGGCTATGTCGAGGTGAATCCAAGGCGTATCTTCGGCGAATTCTTTCAGAAACATGGCGGCGAAGATGGCGCCTCCGTAGCGGCTGCCGGCATTGACCATGTCGGCGATGTTGGATTTGATCAGTTCTTTGTACTCGTCGTCGATTGGCATCCGCCACATCTTTTCGCCAGCCTGCTGATTCGCCTTCGCGAAGCGCTCGTACATGTCGTCGGTGCTGGCGAAGATTCCGGCATTGACGTAGCCGAGAGCGACTACGATTGCGCCCGTCAAAGTGGCGGCGTCCACTAAGTGGGTGCAGCCGAGTTGGCGGGCATAGCTCAGGCCATCCGCGAGGATGAGTCGGCCTTCAGCGTCGGTGTTGATGATTTCGATCGACTTGCCGGACATGGCAATCTGCACGTCTCCCGGCTTCTGCGCTTTGCCGGAGGGCATGTTCTCGGTGGCCATGATCACCGCCGTGACTTTTACCTTGGGCTTGAGCAGCGCGAGGGCTCGCATGGTGCCGATCATGGTGGCAGCTCCGGCCATGTCGTATTTCATTTTCTCCATGCCGTCGGCGGGCTTGATTGAAATGCCGCCAGTGTCGAAAGTGACTCCTTTGCCGACCAGACCGAGGTGGACGTCTTTGGCTGCACCCGGCGGATCGTAACGCAGAACGATCAGCGCGGGAGGTTCATCCGACCCCTGCGCCACTCCCCAGAAGGCGCCCATCTTAAGCTGCCTGATTTTGTCGGCGCCGTAGACTTCGCAGATCAAGCCCACTTCCGACGCCATTTTCTTAGCGCGCTCGGCGAGGATGGTAGGCGTCATGAGATTCGAGGGCTCATTGACGAGGTCGCGCGTGAAGTTCTGCGACTCGGCTATGATGCGACCGGTGTGCAGGGCTGCCTCCAATTCCGAAAACTTATCATCGGATCTGGCCACGATGGTGACGGTATCGATCTTCTGGTCTTTTTCCTTGTCTTTGCCACTCTTGTAATAGCCGGGATCGAAGTCGCCGATAAAGGCGCCTTCGACGATGGCGCGCACTGCCTCGGGCGCGGAAATGCCGTTTTCGAACGAGACATTGTCAGCCGTTGCTTTTTCGGCCGGCGCGTCTTTAGGCGGAGTGCCCGGTGCACCGCCGGACGCAGCGCTTTCTGGAAGAACCAGCGCGAAATTGCGTATGCTTTTTCCCTTCAGAGTGCGGACGGCAGCTCCCGCAAGCTTGCGCAACTCGGTGGCAGAGAAATTCTTCGCTTTGCCTCCACCCAGGAGGAGCAGGCGTTTGGCCTTGAGTTTCGCGGGACGATGAAGAAGAGTGGTTTCGAAAATCTTCGCCGTGACTTCGCCGCTCGCAACCACATCCTTGGCCGCGTCGCGCACCGCGTCATCGGCGCACTCGATCGAAGGTGAAGGCTTATCTTTTTCGGCTTGATCTTTTTCGCTGCGGTCGAGAACCACTACGACCAGGCAATCGGTTTCCAGTTTTGAGGAGGCGGTGGAGGAAAGGTTTGTGTTCATGATTGGCTAATTCAAGTATCCACGGTGCGAGGGGAAATGCGCAACTGACTACTCACATCTTAGCCGAATAGGAATGTAGTTCCGCGACGGACTTGCAAAGCTCTCACGCGCCGATTTACCTGCGGTCTAAGGCGCCGATGGAGTTTTCTCAGCTGCGACCGGACTACGGGTGTCTTCGACTACAAAGCCTGAGGGAACCTGAAAGATTGTTGGATCGGGTTCCGAACGCGAAAGATCCACCAGCTGCAGAACCTGGACACCGATTCGTGGGTCCTTGCGGGTGACCGACAGATTTACCTGAAGATCGGGGGAATACCAATACTCTTTTGTGGCCACCAGCGGCTGGCTGTTTCCGACTACGCCGACGGTGATGGAAAGAGTCTCACGCGTACCGACTACATTGAGGCCGCTGATAACGTTACTTCCCAAGCTTTCCCGGGAGAGGTAGCGAGTGCCTTTGGCAAGCAAACCATCCGGGGGCAGCACGAACGAAGCCGATTCGTGATAATCGGAGACTGTGCAATGACGCTTCGCCGGAGTACACGTGGTTCGTGTATGGCCTATTGGATCCAGAAGGACGAAGTCCTTTCGCCTCGATTGCTGATTCTTATCGGCAGGAACGAACGCTCGATGTTCTCGATAGATGCGGCCCTGGCTGTCGCGGGCAACGGTCGCAAAAAGATGTGTCGTAGCGGTGCTTCCGTCTTCGAGCTGGCGAGTCCACTCGATGTTATCCATGGCCACGAACGGTCTTCCGGTGGCAGGAAGAACTTGAATCCCGTGGACCCGGAATTCGGTGCCGCGATCAGGTCCTCGTGACGGCCCAGTGGGCTCTTGAGCTGCAGCAACACGGACGAGAAGTAGCGATCCGGCTACCACGAGTAAGACGAAAATCTTCATCGGGCCACCTCGCCGTTAAACGACGAAAGTATAGCACTCGAAGCGCCGACGCTCACTTCTCCGGTAGACGGTTGGTGATGAAATCAGATACTCCAATCGCAGCGGGAGGGTCAAGGTTAGAGAGCACCGCTACCACGAAGCCGGCGCTGGGGCAGATCTCCAGGTCGCCATTCATTCCGGGTGCGCCTCCGGTATGGCCAAAGCAACGCGCGCCATTGATCATATGATCTCCGAAGCCGTACCCATATCGGCCGTTCGGTGTATCCACTTTGCCGGTGGTCAAGAGTTCGGTGTTATGCGCGTTGAGAAGCTTGTTCTGCTCCAGCGCGGTCGCGAATTTCAATAGATCTTCAACCGTCGAATAACCGCCTCCTGCCGATGACCCGCGATAGGGAAGCGTGTCAACGTTCGTCCGCCAAGGGGTCCCCGGCTCTGTTTTCGTATAGCCTACGCTGCGATCGGTTACCGCTCGATCTTCCGGCTCAGCGCCGGTGAGATTCATTCCCGCCGGTTCGTAGATATGGGTGCGCACATAATCGTAATAATTTTCCTTGCTCACATTCTCGATCACGACGCCGAGCAGGATGAAACCGTAGTTGCTGTAATCCCACTGGCTTCCCGGATCGAACTTCAACTCGCGGTTGCCGTAGAGCTTCACGTAATCCTGAAGCGTGTGCAGGTCAAGCCGGTGCGCATCAAACTCCGGACCAAAGATATCGCCGGTGCCTCCGGTGTGGGTCAGCAAATGATGGATCGTGACCTTTGTGGCTACCTCTTTATTAGGATAGTCGGGCAGAAACTTTCCCAGCGGATCGTTGAGCCCTAGTTTGCCCGCTTCGACCAGTTGCAGAATCGCGACCGCGGTAAACATCTTGTTCATAGAGCCGACGCGAAAACGGGTTTGAATCTTGTTCGGAATTTTGTGCTCGCGGTCGGCGAGGCCGTAGGCTTCTTCAAAAATCGGCTTGCCATTCCTGGCGATCAGTACGGCGCCGGCAAAACGATCGGCGGCAACATCCTGCTCCACTCTCTTGCGCGTGGCCGCGATCAGTTCACTCTCGCTCAGGTGGGGCACCGGGAAGTCGGCGGGACGGTCGGTGGCGGTTACCTCCATGCTGAGAATATTGTGGGGCGCGGCCTCGTCGACTTCGAGGGTGAGCTTGGCAAACTGATCCGAAACCCGCTCCTGCACCAGCACCACCAGCTTCGTCGGCGAAGAGTCGACCAGTTTCCTGAAATCGAAGCCGCCCGTGCGTTCGCGAAAACTCAAGTGCTGATCGAGGCGCGGAACCCTGGAGGGAAAATCCTTTTGCAGGAAGTCACTGTACGCCTGACGGTCACCGCGATTAAAGGCCTCTAACCACGCGGAGAACTGGTGAGCAGCAGGCGTGTCGGGGAGTTGAGGTTGGCTGGCGGTTTGGCCGAAGGCCGCGAATGAAACAAACAGCGCTAGTGGAAGAAGTTTGACAATACGCATGATGATCAGACGGGCAAATCCGTCGTTGGTCATTAGTTTAATGCCTCGCGAGCCCAAAAGGTCAGTTCCCCAAGCTAGGTCGCGTCGGCTATGCACGGATCAAGAATTCTGCTTCTCCTCCGATGAGTATGGAAGGGTCAATTCTCGCGGCCCACTCTTCCGATGAAAATGCTCACGGCGATTCTGGCGCTGGCCGCGACGGCCGGCAATCTACGCGCGCAAGATGTGCGCGCTGATGCCGTGCCTGCTCCGGATATGGGAGCAATCGAGGCGCATTACGCCTTTGCCGTGCGCCCGTACGTGAGGAAAAATGACATGTCGGTTTCGCGATTCTGGACGGTGCCGACGATAGCGCTGATCGTGCTGGACGGAGCGGCCAAAGCAGCTGACGCTTACGCCACACGCAAGAATATCGCTGGTGGGGGCGTGGAATATGACCCGCTAGCCCGCCCCTTTGTGCATACGGCGGGAGTGCAGGTCGCGTCGATGGCGGCGCTTCTTGGCGGAGAAATTATGGGCGCCTACCTGCTTCACCGCAGACGCCATGAGTGGCCCGGGCATGCCGTTCTCGCGGCAGGCGCGTTGATGAATGGGCTGGGCGCGGCCTTCAGCATTAAACATCGCGTGGCCGATTGGTAGTATGCCCGCCAGAGTTAGTGCGCTGCGTAAATCAACCTGCCTTGACGAATCACCTGGTGGATTTTAGAGAACGCAGTAATGTCTTTCGTCGGATCGCCGTCGAGTACGACAAGGTCGGCGTCCATACCTTTCGCAATGCGGCCGCTGCGCTGTGACGACCCGAAGCGATTGGCGGGATTTTCCGTCAGCGAAGCCAGAATGTGCTGCATGCTCATCCCGGCCTGTGACATCAATTTGAATTCCTCCGCCGTGTCGTATTGGTCGATGTAACCGATGTCGGTTCCGAACAGGATTTCTCCTCCCGCGTCGGAATAAGCCTTCAGTTCCTGCACCGCCTGCTTGATCCACATCTCATTTTCTTCCGCGGACACCTTCGCCTTCTTCGCTTCCACGTCAAACAGAGTCAGCGTGGGAATCAGCGCCATATGATTGGATTTCAATCGCTCGGTGAAGGCCGGACTCCAGTCGCCGCTCATGGGGGCAGTGTGCGCCAGCACGTCGACTCCGCTCTGTATGGCCACTTCAAGGCCTTCGGCATTTGAAGGGTGCGCAAAGACCGGTTTACCCTCGCGATGAGCTTCGATGACGATGGCCTTGGCTAGATCCATGGGCATCGGCAGCACGCCCTTGGCGGTGATGGCGCCGCTGAAGATCTTGATACCGTCGGCACCATTTTTGATCTGCTGGCGAACTCGCTCGATAGCTTGTGGTATGGATTCGACCTCCGCCGACGGGATGTGATTCTCTTCAAGAAATCCCTTCACGTAGACAGGAGTTCCGCCTTTGGGGTAGAACGGCTCACCGACAGTGAGAATGCGCGGGCCGCGCACCTCTCCCTTTTCGATTCGCCGCCTGATGTTGTCGGTGTTGTCGAGGACGGACGCGATGTCGAAGACGGTCGTGAATCCCCAGCGGGTGAACATCTCTTCGAGTTGCGAAGAGAGTTCGTCGGATAAATGTTTCTCGGCATGAAGCAGGCCGGGAGTGAGGATGTGAACATGACTGTTCCAGAATCCGGCGGTTACGGCGAAGCCGCGGCAATCGACTACGATAGCCTCTGACGGGACTTTGATCGTGGCGCTCGGGCCGACATCAATGATCGTGCCAGCGTGCACAAGGACTGTGCCATCCACTAGTGGCGATTCAGACGCTGAGGGATAAATTTTGGCGTGAACCAACGCCAGATCAGAGGCAAAGCCCGATGTGCTCGAAGCCAATATCGCAACAAGAAGAGTGAAGAAAATGGTTCGGCTTCTCATGCCAAAAGTATACGGATAGAGGTGCTGGATAGTTCGCGCACACCCCACGTTATCGGGAGACAACTACCAGTTTTTTCTCTCCACCAAGTACGACTTCTTGTAACCTAAATAATTTTCGACGTAGCGGAGAATCGTCTCCTCGTCGGCCTTTTCGAGGCGGCGCCGAAATTTTCCCGGGGAGCCCATCCAGAGCGAGTTGGGCTCGACGACCGTCTTTTCGGTAATCAGCGTACCGGCGGCGATGATCGAACCTGATCCGATCACAGCTCCGTTAAGAATGATCGAGCCCATTCCGATGAGGCAGCGGGTCTCGACGGTGCAGCCGTGGAGAATGACGTTATGTCCGACGGTGACGTAGTCACCAACATAGACGCCGTATTGGTCCTTCATGCCATGCAGGACGGAGTTGTCCTGAATGTTGGAGTAATGGCCGACGCGAATCTGGTGGACATCGCCGCGGAGAACCGCGTTCATCCAGACGCTGGAATGCTCGCCCATCGTGACATCGCCGATGAGTTGGGCCGAGTCGTCAACATAGGCCGTTTCGGGGACTTGAGGAGTGGCGCCTTTGTAGGTGCGGATCATAGATTGCGATGCTGTTTGCGCTGCAAACAGAAAACATATCATGGAGAGAGCGACGGTGTCAGGAGGGCGATTGCTGGCGGAAGTCATCGTTCATGTTGCCAGATCAGAATGTCCGACCCTTCGGCAATTCTGGTCTGTACACAACCTCAACCGGCTTGCCATCCCACATTCCCAAGTAAAATGACTCTGCTCCACGTACACCTGCATTCTGATGGAAGGTGGAAGCCAAGGCGAGAAATTGATCGCCCCAGGCTTGCTCAACCTCGAGCGCAACAGCATACGGCAAGTACTTTTCGTAATGCCCCACATTATCGCCCGGTGCGTCTGATCGCTGCATAGGTAAATGTTCAACTGACTTCAGGAAAAGTCGAAAACCTTCGATCTCCGTGAGTAGTCGCGCGCCGTCTTGCGTGGGTGCTTTCATCCACCGCGCCTGAAGAATATTCAGAAGGGTTAGGAAGATGGTGACGACAATTAGCAGCCATCCGAAGTTGCCTGCGAGAACGACTGCGCCGAGTACTATGCCTGCAATACAAGAAACAATGAAACCGAGAAGTCCCGCACCGCGCCATAGAAGTGTGGTGTCGAATTGTTGACGAAGCGACCGATAAAGATCGTGCGCCCGCATAGCTAGAAAAAATAAATAGAAGGCCGCGGGCGCCATCATGGCCAATGCCAGAACTAATACGCCCCATTGTTCCATCCAACGAGGCTGGGCCACTGCGAAATAAGCCGCCACCGACAGGCAGATTCCCACGATCACATACATCCGGTTTTCCTGGAACCATCTACCAACTGCGTTCTTATGAAGAGAAGCAGCCATGTCGGCGGCTGCCAGTGTCGTGCGGGAATCAAGCATAGTGATCACAATACCTTTACGAGGGCGACCTCGCAGGAGGCGATCGAGCAGTATTTCTTCTTCTTCGGGGAGAGACTGCTTCTGGTTGGCTGCCTCAGTCGGCCGCAAATGAGTGGCGCCATCCTCGGCGTGCATCGTGGCAAGGCCTTTGGCCACGAGGCTCAACACGCCAGCCCAGAAAGTTCGGTCATCAAACCGTTCCTTCCATACATAGCGAACCATCGCTGGCGAAAGGTTCCGAGGTGGCTCATAAGCAGTGACTAGGACGCCGGCCCTGGGGTCACGCTCAAATAACAGCCATGCGAAACCATAGTAGGCGCAAACTGCGAGCACGGCGCTAATCGCGAGTGTGAAGTTGGCGGGCATGGCAAGCCCTAAGGTAGCGTGATTTACACGCAGCAGCAAATCATCCAAAAACGCCGCTGGACGCGTCGAACGCGGTAAGCGACATTCCGGATGTTCTTAGCACCAGATTCTGGACAGGTATGGTTTACAGGATCGCCTAGATCCGACTAATCGGGCGTATAGCCCAGATAGTCCTGGTGGCCTTCGAACACTGAGGCCAATTTGGTTATCCGGAAGAGTTCTTGCAGGCGCTCGTTCAGGTGAATAAGTTTCAGCGTGCAGTTTTGTCGCTTGGCGGATAGGTACAAGCCGACGATCGCGCCCAGCCCGGAACTGTCGAGGTGGCTGACATCGGTCAGATCGAGCACGATAGTCTTGCTCTTCGGAATGAGACTGCGGACAGTTGCCTGAAGCGAGGCAGTCGTGCTCGAAACGATTTTGCCGGTGCAGCGAACAACCGTCTCCTCAGGGCCGACGATCACCTCCAGATTCAAACTTGAGATCGGAATAGGGTTTGCGGCCATGAGATGCTCCTTAGCTTGAAATAGAGTAGCCCAAAGGGGACGTTCAGGAGGACTTAGCAGCCGGGAAAGGGTGTCGCCCGAACGCCCTCACGATACTCCAGACAATGGAAAAGTCAAGCCCGGATTGAGCCGATTTTGACCTATTCGCCCGCGCTCATCATCACAATTGGCATGGTGGGCGAGGCGTCGCCAGCTTCGTCCTCCAGCGTCATCGCAAATGCCTTGGCTATCGTGTCCGGCGGCAGCGGCGGATTAATCGCCGGATCGGGCCTGTTGCCATTTGCGGCCGAAACCTTGAACCACGAGGGACTAAGGACAACGAGGGTCGGGCTCAGGAGTTTCTTTTCGTGCCTTTCTTATTTTTGTGTTTTCGTGCTTCGCGCATTGCATTACCAGTTTGAGGTCGAATACAGTGTTGGGCGATGAAGGCATCTGATTTTCGACGGATTGCTTTGAGCTATGAAGGAGCGGCCGAAGGTTCGCACATGGGAGCGGCCGACTTTCGCGTCGGCGGAAGAATCTTCGCTACGCTCGCCTCCGAGAAGCAGGGCTACGGCAACTTGATGCTCACCCCGGAGCAGCAGGCCGAATTCGTTCGCGAGCTGCCCGATGTTTTTCTGCCCGTCGCTGGTGGATGGGGACGAATGGGCGCGACTCACATCCGGCTCGAGAAAGCGAGTGACGATGTGCTGACTGGAGCTTTGCGCGTGGCCTGGAAATCGCGGGTCAAGAAGAATGCCGGAGCTAAGAAGAAGCGGGCTCCCAAACGCAAGTGACGCCGCGTGTGGAAGCCTCGGACGATCGCCGCGGCTTCAGTCCCCGGGCGCGTAGAAATAATAATCTGCGGTATAACTGCTCTTGGTTTCTGCGTCACGGTGCGACTCGTCGCATCCCTGGGCAGGAGGCTTACCGCCGTGGGTGTTTACCCGCTGAATTGTTGTCACCTTGCCGAGCAGACCTTCGCCGGAATGACTCACTACATCGACTCGCAACCACTGAATCGAGCTCGGATCGTCGGAGTCGACGTGCGCCGACGCTTTTCCAGTGACTTGGCTTCCGTCGTTCAGCTTCCACGCAGGGCCGGCGAAATGGCTTCCGATAACTTTGCCGTTGCCATCTTTCAGTTCGGCATCGGGCGCCTTGAGCATCCAAGCAAATTTTCCATCGGCGCCAAACCGGCAGGCGTAAATCTGCGATCCGGCGGCATGCGCCACCAAAACGACCTGTTCGCCGGGATGTGCCTGAATCGCATCCGGCACTTTGGGTGGGGATATTTTCTGGGCATGGGCTGTTGACTGCGCCATTAGCAATGACAAGCCAACGATCAAGAACCTGGCGGCGACTTGCGTAAATCTCACTTGTCCGGACGCTCGCATGGCCAGATTGTAGCAGGGGCGAGGCCGGGCAGCAGTCACAAGTAGCTGTCAAAGGTGATTAGCCTTTAATGTCGTTACTGTACAATTTCCCCGAATGAGGCGGCGGACGAGAATCTCGGCGAAGTTGTATTCAGCGCTGCCATTTTTGGCCACACTGTGGATTTTGCTTGTCGCGGCCCCGCAGGTTTCCGCCGAACCGATCGCTTCGCTCCAGCCGCACAACTACGTCAATGATTTCGCCGGCGTGCTGGATGCGTCGACACAGGCGCGGTTGAATGCGCTTTGCCAGGAGGTAGAGGAGAAGGCGCACGCGCAGATTACCGTGGTTACGGTGAAGACAACGGATGGCGAAGACGTTTTCAGCTATGCCGTGGATTTGTATCAGAAGTGGGGGATTGGAAAGAAGGGAAGCGACCGAGGAGTACTGATCCTGAATGCAACGCAGGATCGTAAGCTCGGAGCAAGTGTGGGCTACGGTTTGGAGCCCATCCTTCCAGACGGCAAAATCGGAGGTTTTCGCCGGGAAGCCGCGCCCTATCTGGCTCGCGCTGACTATAACGCGGGTCTGACGCTGATGACCGGAGCAATCGCCGATGTGATCGCACAGGACGCGGGAGTGACTTTGAGCAACGCCGCTCGTCGGCCTGTCGCGCGACGGCAGCCTGCGCCTGGCGGAGCAGGTGCTGTGTTTCTAGTCATCTTCATTTTGTTCATTGTTTTTTCAATTCTGCGCGCGATATTTCGCGGCGGCGGCGGACCGCGTGGTGGTTCCGGATTCTGGTCAGGATTGTTGTGGGGCATGCTGTTCAGCAATATGGGCGGCAGAGGCGGTTTTGGTGGAGGAGGGTTTGGCGGCGGCTTTGGCGGAGGTGGCTCCGGCGGCGGCTTTGGTGGATTCGGCGGCGGGAGCACCGGTGGTGGTGGGTCGTTCGGCGGGTACTAGAGAGTGAGATCACAATGGCTCCAGAAAAATTAATTGACGAATTCGTCGAGCGCTTACGGACGGCGGCGGGAACGAATCTGCTGGCGGTGATTCTTTATGGGTCGGCGGCCGCGGGCGATTATGTGTCCGAGCATTCGGATGTGAATCTGTTGTGCGTGCTCGGCGAAACTTCTTACGCGCGAATCGAGGCGCTCGCTCCGGCGGTGGAGTGGTGGGCCAAGCAAAAGCATCGTGCGCCCCTGCTGATGTCCGCGGAAGAGATGCGGCGGTCGGCGGACGTTTTCTCCATCGAATTTCTGGACATGCGGCGGCACTATCGCTTGCTTTGGGGCGAAGACGTTCTCAAGACGCTCGAAGTTCCGATGCGCCTGCATCGGGCACAGTTGGAATACGAACTGCGAGAAAAGACGATTCTGCTGCGGCAGCATTTGCTGACGGTCTCGGGCAACGACGAGGCGAAGTGGGATTTGTTGCTGCGCTCGCTGCCTGCGTTTGGTACTTTGTTTCGTCATGCCCTGATTGCGCTCGGCGATCCCGGAACTGGCCACACGCGCGAAGCGGCGGCTGCGCTCGGCAGCAAACTCGCGATTGATACCGGCGTGTTTGCGGAACTGCTGGACCTTCGCGAGCGTAAGAAGGATCGGAAGGCGACTCCGGTGGATGCCATATTTGCGCGTTATTTGACGTTGGTCGAGCAGGTGACGGCGGCGGTAGACAAGATGCTCGATCCGGCGGCGTAGGAGAGATGGGTCATTCTGAGTTCAGGAGAAAAACATGAGCAAGGGCTTGATCGTTGTAATCGTGCTGGCGGTGATTGCTCTGGCACTGTTTGGCCAGTATGTCGGAGTAAAAAATAATCTTGTCGCGAAAGATCAGGCGGTGAAGGCGGCGTGGTCGCAGGTCGATATCGTTTTGCAACGTCGCGCCGACCTGATTCCGAACCTGGTCGAGACCGTGAAGGGATACGCGGCGCAAGAGGTGCAGGTGTTTGGCGACATCGCCAAGGCGCGGTCGGCGCTGCTCTCGGCGCAGACTCCGTCTGACAAGATTGCCGCCAATGGGCAGTTGGATGGGGCAATCGGCCGGTTGCTGCTGGTGGTGGAGAATTATCCGCAGCTGAAGTCGAATGAAAATTTCTTACGCTTGCAGGATGAGTTGGCGGGCACGGAGAACCGCATCGCCGTCGAGCGCAAGCGCTATAACGATACGCTACAGGATTACAACACTTACGTACTCCAGTTCCCGAACAGCCTCTATGCGGGCTGGGCGGGATTTAAGCAGAATCCGGCATACTTCCAGGCTACGGAAGCGTCGCGCGTGGTGCCGAAAGTAGATTTCGGCGCGAAACCAGCAGCCCCGGCACAGACCCCAGCACCGGCTCCGGCACATTGAGCACGGAGTCGTTGGTCGCTTAGTCGTTGGCGGACTTGCTTGCCAGCGACTAACGACCAGCGACTAACGACTAACGACTAACGACCGGCGCAAACCGAACATATTCATTGTTCGCACGTCACACCTTCGCCGATTCAACGGTGGTATATCACCTGTAGGGTTTCTGGAATCCCCTCCGATTCCGAAGTCTCGAACACGAGGGGATTCCCATGCACGTCCACAGTGAGCCAGTTCCGTCTGTGCTTCGCCGTATTTTTCGCGTAGCTGTCTTTCGAGCATTCCTCTTTCAACTTATCCTTATTACTATTACTGCCGCGGCTTGGGCCCAGGATGCCTCCACAGGCGCTCTGCGCGGCGTGGTCCTGGACGCGCAGGGAGCATTGATCACGAACGCCGATATTGTCGCGATCCACGTAGAAACTGGAGTGCGCTATCACTCAGCCACGGATTCCGCTGGACGGTTCACGGTCGACCTGCTTCCGCCTGGCGACTATTCGGCGCGAGCGGAGGCGGAAGGAATGTCTCCGCAGATTTCTCCGACGATGCGGGTGGAACTGGGGCTGGCGACGGAGTTGACCTTCAAACTGAAAGTAGCCGGGCCGCGCGAATCGATCACAGTGTCGGACGCTCCGCAGATCGTCGACGCTAATCCAAGTTCGATTTCGGCTCTGGTGGATGAGCGGGCGATCCAGGATCTGCCGCTCAACGGCAGGCGGTTCACGGATCTTTTATTGCTGTCGCCCGGGGTAACACAAGATCCGCGCGGGCTTACTTCTGGATCGAATGGCGATCTTTCTTACGGCGGTATTCGCGGATACAACAATAGTTTTCTGATCGATGGCCAGGACAACAATAACGGGTTCTACGCGCAGGCCTCGGGACGGTATCACGCGCCGTATCAATTTTCTGACGAGGTAATACAGGAATTTCGCGTGCAGTCGAGTGGTTATGGAGCGGAATCGGGGCGTGCTGGCGGCGCGGTAATCAATGTGGTCACGAAGTCGGGCACGAATCAGTGGCACGGGAATGCCTTCTATCATTTCCGCGATAGCGAACTGGGTGGAGCAGCGCCGGCCTTTGTAGGTTTCAATCCGGCCAATGTGCAGAACCAGTTTGGGGCCACGCTCGGAGGGCCGATTCAGCACAGTAAGACGTTTCTGTTTGCAGGTTACGATCAGCACATTTATAACGTGCCCGCGGTGGTCGAGTTCTACGACGGTCAGACCGTCGTGGTGCCGCAGTTGGGCGTATATCCGACTCCAGGTGACTATGAGATCTGCAATCCCGCAGTTGGAGGGCAGGCGTGCGACCAGACTCTGGTGTTTGCGTCGGCCGCGCAGCTTTCGACGCTGGGCGGCACCTTTAATGCAAAAGTGCTAGGGCAGACCGGATTCCTGAAGCTGGATCGAGTGCTCGCGCCCCATCAGTTTCTTTCCGCGCGGCTCAGCGCTTCGCACTCTTACGGGGCGAACAATGTTTATTTTGATCCGGGAAGTCCGATCACTTTTGACGCCATCAGCGCCAATGGAGAAGAAGACATATCGACGCAGAGCGCGTCGCTCAGCTTGATGAGCGGGATTTCTCCGCGCCTGTCGAGCCATCTGCATGTGCAGTTTTCGCGCGACCTCGAGCAGCTGTTTCCAAACACTACGGGAACGCAAACCGATATCTACGACTGGATGCAGGATTTTGGGCAATCGTCGAACCTGCCGCGCCTGACACGGGAACACCGGCTGCATATGGGAGAGGCGTTGAGCTGGAGCCGAGGTCGAAATCAGTTCAAATTTGGCATCGACGGCATGGTGACCTGGGATTATGACTACTATCCATCACTCTTCGGCGGTGAGTATTTCTACGATTACATCTCGGTGAATCCGTTTACGTTCGTGCCCATGGAGGAGGGATTGCAGTTAACGCCGCTGCGGGCGTGGGCACATAACGTACCGCGATATTACGAGCAGAATTTCGGCAATCCGATCTCGCACCCGAACAGCAACGACTATGCCGCGTTTGTGCAGGATACGGCGCGGGTGACGCCGCATTTCAGCTTGAGCATGGGCGTACGCTACGACCTCCAAACATTTTCGAAGGCTGGCTTAATGAGCAATCCGCTTTGGCCGCAGGCCGGGAAGATGCCGTTGAATGGAATGAATTTTGCACCCCGCGTGGGGATTGGCTACGCGTTCGGAGATTCACACCCAGTGATGGTGCGGGCGGGATTCGGAATTTTCTATACCCGCATTCCGCAGCTGTATCAGACCGCGCTGGCCAATAACAACGGGCTGAGCGATAACTTTATTTCTCTGGACAACACGAATTATTACCAGGGGCAGGTGTTCCCAGCTTACCCAAATGCGGCGGTGAATTGTGCGAGAGGTCCGGTCTCGTGCCTCATACCTGCGGCGTGGCAGCAATATGCGACCAGCGAAGTGTCGGCGTTCGAGCCGGGCTTTAAGACTCCGCGGGTGCAGCAAGCGAGCCTTAGTCTGGAGCGGCAAGTGACTAAGGGGTTCACTGAAACACTGTCTTATTTATTCGTTCACGGTGTGGATATGATCCGCGCGCGAGATATCAACTTGCCGCCGCCAACTTATTACAGCTATCCCATCTTCGATCCAACCGGAGGTACCTTTCAAAATCAACTTTATAACGTCGAGTCGTTTGCGACGTGGCAGACGACTTATAGCATCAGTTGCCCCTATCCGCCATGCATCAACAGTCTCGAACGTCCAATCACTCAACTCGGAGCTATCGATCAATTTGAGAGCGCAGCGACGAGCGTCTACAACGGTATGACGGTGGCGGTGCGTAAGCGCACGTCAGGAGGATTGTATTTCAACCTTGCCTACACCTGGGCGCACGCCATCGATAACGGACAAGACGCTCTGGTAGCGGGACAGCCGGTGCTGGTGCAAAACTCTTACGCAGCCAAGAGCGAGCGCGGGCCGAGCGTGACCGATCAGCGGCAACGGCTGACGATTTCGGCGATGGAAGAGCCGCATCCTTTTGCGAAGGGAACTGCGGCGACGGTGTTCGATCATTGGAAGGTCTCAGGAATCATGACGTATGGCAGCGGGCGGCCGGCGAATGCCACAGTCTCAGGCGATCCAAATCAGGACGGGAATCTGATCAACGATCGTTTGGCGGGTTATGGGCGCAATGCATTTACGGGGCCGGACTACGCGAGCTTGGATCTGAAGCTAGGAAGGTTGCTGAATCTCGGTGAACGACTTCATTTGGAGTTAAGCGGAGATTCTTTCAATCTTTTCAATCGCAACAATGAAAGATTGGTAATAACCGACAATGGTTTCCAGAGCACGGCGGGACAGTTCATCAAGTACACTCAAAACGTAGGTGGCACCTATTATCCCGCTTATTATCAGCAACCTACAACTTTTCTCAAGCCGGCGAGCTCATTCGCGCCGCGGCAGATGCAATTATCGATGCGGCTGAATTTCTGAAAGCGGATGAAGATTTCTGCACATTCTACTTGACTTAGGATGGTAATGCTTGCCATAACTAATAGGTCCATTTAGGACGAGTGGGGGGGTGTAGTCCCGTTGGCAGAAGTTCGACTGCAAGAGGGCGAATCCCTCGAGAACGCGTTGCGCCGCTTCAAGCGGAAGGTACAAACTGAGGACATCATTAAGGAAGTAAAACGTCACTCGTTTTACCTGAAGCCGGGCGAGAGGAAGCGAGTAAAAGAAGCGCTGGCTCGCAAGCGCAGCCGCAAGAAAGCGCGTAAAGAGCAAGATTGAAGTAAAACTTAACGACGAAGTAACAAAATCAACGAAACACGACTAATCGAGAACGGGCTGATCCAGATCGGACGGCCCGTTTTAACTACGGCAAGAGTAGTCAGACCACAGACAGCAAAAACAAAGACAAGATCGAAACGAGAAATTGCTTAAATTCCCGACAGTTATGAAGCAATTCTCCCGAGAGCCATAAAACGACTATCAGTAACCATGCGGTGCACACCGCATGGCGGGCCGAATCCAGGGGTCAGCATGAGGGGGATGTAAATCTCCTGCCCACGATGTGAACCGGATCCTTCCCTATTCGGGTCTCCCGTGATGAGCAGGTCACGCGCAATGGGAGCGCCTCTTCAATGGAATACCAGGACAAGGTTTTGAAGTGCATCGATTGTGGCACGGATTTCGTGTTCACGGCGGGTGAACAGCTGTTCTTCCACGACAAGCAGTTCAAGAACGAGCCAAAGCGTTGCAAGAACTGCAAAGGCAAGCGAGTAGCGGTGCTTGGCGCATCGTCCCCAGGACAGTCGCGCGGGCACTCGTATGCCAAGATGGAGACCCGGACGAACTGTTCACAGTGTGGGAAAGAGACTACGGTTCCGTTCCGGCCGACGCAAGGGCGGCCAGTGCTGTGCCGCGAGTGCTTTCAGGGACGGCGGGTCGCGAGCGCCTGATTATCCCCCTGGTTATCCCATCGATCGCTTCGGGATCCACGGCTGACCGAGGCGTCTTCGAGCGAATTGTCTAAGGGGAAAGGGCCAGCAGGACGCTTATCCTGTGTGGCGCTTGTCTTCCTGCGCCTTAGTTGCGGCGTTTTGACGATGCTGTTTGTCAGCATGGTTGACAAGCAAGGCTTCCACCTGTCGCAGCAGATCCTTAGTGCCCAACGGTTTGATGAGCAGGGAGTCTGCTGTTCCGCCGTTCCAACTCTCGCCATTGTCGTGCTGGCTTTCACCGGCGGGCCGCGCTTCGCTGCGATCAGTGTACCAATCAGCTCCGAGTGGTGGATGGGCCGTGAGGAGCGCGGTAGCTGGATTGTAGGCTTGACTGCGCGCGCGCCGGAGCACCTGGAGACCCGATTCTTCTGACTCCATGCGCAGATCGCTGATCACCATGTGAAAGACACCGGACTCCATGCGCCTGAAGGCCTCGGCGGAACTGGAGGCAGTTTCGATTTCAAATCCGTGGAGTTCAAGGACTGCTTTTAGCGTCAGAAGCACCGCGAGATCGTCATCAACTAAAAGAATGCGGCGCTTCATGTTCGTCTCCTGGGCATGGGGAAGATTATGACGCTACTCGTTTGCCAGTTAGCGAAGACCAGAATCTAACCTCTACAGATACAGATCGTTCAGTCGCGACGCCTGCTCATTTAGTATAGGAGGGTGGCTCGCTTCTACATAGAAAATTTTGGCTGTCGCGCAACCCAGGCGGATGGGGCGGCGCTCGAACGGCAGTTTCTGGAGCGCGGACTCGATCGAGCCGGAGCGGCTCGCGACGCGGAAATTGTCGTGCTTAATACTTGCACGGTTACGTCCGGCGCAGATAAAGACGCGCGTGCATCAATACGGCGACTGCAGCGCGTCAACCCAGATTGCAAAATTCTAGTGACTGGCTGCTACGCGCAGCGCGCGCCGGAAGAGTTGGCAGCACTGCCTGGCGTGACCTGGGTGGTGGGCAATTCGCACAAACACCAGGTGGCGGAGATCGCGACTTCATCGTCATCTCTTTCTTCGTCGGAGGGATTTATTTCGCTGGCGCAGCTTTTGGGTGAGCCGCACCCGAATAATGTTTTTATAGGCGATATTTTTGCGCACACCGAGTTGCTTGCAGCTCCGGTATTCGAAGCGGCTAATGAGCGCACGCGGCCAAATCTCAAAGTGCAGGATGGATGCGACAATCGTTGCTCTTTCTGCGTGATTCCGTATGTTCGAGGGCAGAGCCGCTCGCTCCCCTTAGAACGCGTAGTCGCGGAGGTGCGGACACTGGTCGACGCCGGCTATCGCGAGGTGGTGATTTCCGGAATCAATTTGGGGCGGTGGGGAAGGGATTTGGAGGGGGTCGATGGTCGACGGTCGTCAGTCGTTGGCGAAGTTGAACCCGTCAATTCGGCAGATACTTGGCAGTCGCGATCCGTCGCCGAACGACTAACGACCAACGACGATCGACTTGTTTCGCTGATTCGCGCCGTTCTCGAGCAAACATCTCTGGAGAAACTACGCATCAGTTCGGTTGAGCCAATGGATTGGAGTGACGAACTGATCCAGTTGATGGCATCGTCGGAGCGAATCGCGAAGCATGCGCACGTGCCGCTGCAGTCGGGCAGCGATGCGGTATTGCGGCGCATGCATCGCAAGTATCGTCCTTGGCATTATCGCGAGAAGATATCGAAGATTCGAGCGGCCATGCCGAACGCGGCAATTGGCGCCGATGTGATGGTCGGGTTTCCAGGCGAGACGGACGCCGAGTTCGAAGAGACGCGACGCATGATTAAAGAGCTTCCCTTTACTTATCTGCATGTATTCAGCTATTCGGCGCGCCCCGGAACGCCGGCTGCGCAAGCGCCAGGGCAGGTTGCGATCGGAGTGGCCCGAGAAAGAAATCGGGTGCTAAGAGAGCTTGCATCTCGGAAGAAAGCGGCGTTTATGCAGTCGCTGGTGGCTACGACCGTGAAGGCGATTACGCTGCAGTCGGGGGGAGCGGATTTTACCGAAGCCCTGACCGACAATTATCTGAAGATGAGAATTTATGGTCGTCACGACGCGAACCGGTGGGCACTGGTGCAGGTCGAACGCATTGACGGCGAAATGCTCGTGGGTAGCTCGTATTCCTTTTCGCAGAGATGAAGCCCCGCTGGTAGAATGTCGCCGAGGCGCATCGGAACTCACGCGCGAGGAGACCTTGGATGCCCCGGGACGAAAACGTAAAGGCTGTTCAACGGGCGGCGGAGCGGTTCAACGCGAAGAATCTGGAAGGTTACCTGGAACTCTACGACGGCGGCGTCCTGCATCACGGCTTCGGCAATATCAAACGAGGCGTTGGAGGGTTACGAGAGCATTTTCAACATCTGCTGCAGGGGTTTCCCAACTTAAGAATCGATAGTCAGGATATTTTCGGCGACAACGAAAAAGTGGCGCATCGCTATACCTTCTACGGAACGCACCAGGGAGAGTACATGGGGTATCCTGCTACCAATAAATTCGTCGTCGCTCCAGGGGTCTTGCTGCATTCGTTCGAGCGGGGAAAATGTGTTGAGGTCTGGCACGTGATCGACAACATGCGGATTCTCACCATTATGGGCATAATTCCGGCGCTCCCAAAGCTGCGCAGCGATGCGCCGCCCTCAGTCAATCGATGAGTCGCAGGCTTGCTAGTAAAGAAAATGCCCTTGAGGGAATCTTATGGTAGTGACTCAATAGTGCACAAAAGAGAACAAAGGCATTGACCAGCAACCCTTTACCGGCTTACGATAACAAAAATCAATAACTGCGGGAGTGATCCGAACCCATGTCACAAACGAGGCTTCGGTCGGCTGTGTGTGGCTTGCTGTTAATCCTGTTTCCGGCGCAGATGATGCTGGCGGGAGAAACTCCATCGGCTATGCTGTACACCAATGGTGCGGCGTGGCTGAACGGGAGTGTGGTGCCGAAATCGGCAGCCGTGTTCTCGGGAGATCTGTTGCAGACCCGTCCCGATTCTACGGCCAGCATTCAATCGAATGGTTCGAGTGTCATGGTTCTGGCCGACTCACTGGTTAAATTTCAGGGGCCAACCATAGAGTTGGAGCATGGCGCAGTGCGGGTGACCACTTCTCGCGGACTCACGGCGCGCGCCGGCGATGTAACCATCAAACCTGCTGCCGATACCTGGACTGAATTTCAGGTCAGGGATGTCGACGGACAGGTGCAGATCGCGGCCAACAAGGGCGACGTGACTGTGCAAGACGATAAGGGAACCACGACCACTGTCTCTCAAGGACAAGAGACCACGCGCGATGACACGACCGATGCGGAGAAAAAGAAGAAAAAGCGTCGGCGTGCGGGGGCAGCGTGGGCAGCCAGTGGCGGAATCATGAGTTCTACACCGGTGGTGGTTGGCGGATTGGTTGGCATCGGAGCGGGTGCGGTGTGGATCTGGACGCGCTCGTCGACTCCGGTAAGCCCGTCGTGCCCGTCGACCCCTTGCGAGTAATTGTTGCGATTGTTGCATTGAATTCTTTCTCTCCAGGTTGTTCTAAGGTGGGCGACTGAATCATTTGAATCTCTGAAGCATGTCGCGCTACGTTTCCTACCGAGATTTCGATTGGGTCCTGATGGGCTTCGTGCTGGCGATCTGCGCGCTCGGCGTGGTGCAGATTTATAGTGCGACTGAGCACACGAAATTCGCGGGTTCCCACATCAAGCAAATCTACTGGATTCTGGCTGGCCTGGGCGCGATGTTCCTCGTCAGCCTGGTCAACTATCAAGCCCTTCTTGAACAAATCCACTGGATGTACATAGTATCGCTGGCTTCGCTGATCGCGGTGATCCTCTTCGGACAAAAGTACCTGGGCGCGCGGCGTTGGATCAAACTTCCCGGCGGGAGCCATTTTCAGCCATCGGAGTGGGTGAAGCTGATCCTGATTCTGGCCGTGGCAAAGTACTTTTCGGATTTGCATGAGCGTGAATTGTCGTGGTCCGACTTTCTGAAAGCCGGTGCCATTGTCGGAATCCCGATGTTGCTGGTCTGGAAACAGCCAGATTTGGGCACGGCGCTGACGTATTTACCGATAGCGGTCATGGGGCTCTTTCTGGGTGGACTTCGTTGGCGTCAGGCGGGGATAGTGTTGCTCCTCGCCGCGCTCGCCATGCCGCTGGCCTGGCACCACATGAAGGACTATCAGAAGCAGAGATTGGTTAGCTTTCGCGAGCCTGATGCGGACCCCAAGGGGTCGGGCTACCAAGTAAGCCAGTCGCTGATCGCGGTAGGGTCCGGTGGAATTTTCGGCAGTAGTCAGGGATCACAGACGAAACTGGCATTCCTTCCGATTCCGCAGACCGACTTCATTTTTGCCGCCTTTGCTGAGGAACATGGATTTGTAGGAGCTTTGGCGGTGCTGCTGTTATACTTCATAGTGCTGATGCGGTTGACCCAGAATGCGCAAACGGCGCCCGACCGCGCCGGGGCATTTCTGGTGATGGGTGTGGTGGCTGTGCTTAGCTTTCACATTCTCGTCAACGTCGGCATGGTGGTTGGCTTTATGCCGGTCACCGGAATACCTTTGCCCCTCATGAGTTACGGTGGGTCGTCCGTTCTCTTCATGTTTTTGGCGCTCGGAATTGTGATGAACGTCCGGATGCGCCGCTTCGTGAACTGAGACGGATCGGTAGACGTTGGGGCGCCTTTCGCAACAATCGCAAACGGCGCCAAGAAACAAGATTTGGCAGGAAACAAGATTACGAAGGCCCTCGCGAAAAAGGAGGGCAGAATGCCGGCAGAAGTCGAAGCCGGACAGGATTGAAGCCAGTCAGGCGGGGAACGGCCCTCTCGGCGGAATCAGAGAGTTGTGGCCACAGACCTGGCGGAAGGCTTTACGCGATCAGTGCAGACGAGCAAGAACAATTCACAGCTGCAGTGTAGGTCCCGGGAAACATTTTTTCCTGGGGACCGCGCCCGCTCCTACCCGGAGCGGCGCTGAACGCTATCGATCCGTTGGTCCGCCTTGCGCTTCTGGTCCGGTGAAATAACCGGAGTAGAAATGAACAAGGAATTGTACGTATCGACCACGCCCCATGAAACCAAAGTGGGGATCACAGAAGATGATCAACTCGCGGAAATTTACCTCGAACGCGAAAATGAATACACCCTAGCCGGCTCGATTTATAAGGGCCGAGTCACGCGCGTGCTGCCAGGCATGCAATCGGCCTTTGTGGATATTGGCCTGGAACGCGATGCCTTCCTCTACGTCTCCGATTTCATGGATCTGGAACAGACGGATGAAGACCTCGATGAAGCGATCCCGGCCAATCGTCCCGTAAGCGAGGCGCGCCCGCGCAACGGATCGGAAGCGATCCCCGCGGTCGATGGCGAAGCGCGGTTTGGCGAAGCTAACGACGCAGCGGGCCAAGCCGATGAGCTACCTGCCGCTTCGGCGGAAGCGGGCAATGTGGCGAGTGCGCCGCGCGATTTTCGCGGCCGTCGCCGCCGTCGCGGACGCCGTGGAGAAAACGGCGATCGAGGCGGCCGCGGAGAGCGTCCGGAGCAGGTTCGAAGCGAACTTCGAAGTGAACCTCGCACTGAAGGGCGCGTTGAAACATCCAGCGAAGTACGGCACGAACCTCGCCACGAACCTCGCGAAGACTCGCGCGGAAATGAGACGAGAGGCGAAGGAAGAGAAGTGAGGAACGACCGCTTCAACCGCGGCGATCGTCCGGGACGGGGCGGCTCCGATTCGCGATTCCAGCGCTCAGCGCCCGCCAGTCGCGTCGGCCGCGACTATGATTACGGGCCACCCCCGGGATATCAGCCGATTGTGCTGCCCGGTGAATCGATTTCCAAGTACCAGCGTTTAAGTCAGAATCAAGCTCAACCTCAAGAACCGGTTGCGCCCAAAAAAGACTTCTCCACGACGAGCGCACCCCCCCTGCCCGCCTCGATCGTAGCGAGTTTTCCCGATGACGAACCTATCTTCGCTGCCGATGTTGCCGAGCCTTTGCACGAGCAGCACGATCACATTCCGCACGCTGAGTTCGAGGAAGAGATTCATAGTGCGTCCGTCAACGCCGCGCCGGATATAGCCGAAGCACGGAACGAAGGCCGCATCACAGAAGCCTATTCAACTCACCCGGCCGCCATTGACCAGACGAGACAGGATCAGACGAGGCAGGACCGGACGAGGCTGGACCAGACGAGGCCGAATGAAACTCGGCGCGAGGTGGAGACGGCTCCCCATACGATCCCCGATGTCGTTGACGACAACCGAACTGAAGCGGCGCACTCTGCAATACGTGGCTCCATGCAGGGCTCAGTGGAAGAGCAGGAAATCGAAGAGGAAGAAGTCGAGCTTGCATCCTACGGCGAAGAACCAGGAGACGACGCCGGCTTTGAAGAAGAGGAATTGCTTGAGGTAGAAACGCGGGCGGCAAGTGGAGGATTAACTGGGCCATCCGTCGCAGAGGTTGCTCCCGGCTTGGCGGCCGGTAGCGAATCGGCCGGCGTTGAATCGTCAGCGAATGGTGAAGCGGTTCCGGAAGCGGTGCTTGAAGCCGAAGAGCGAGAAGCGGAGGAGTTGGAACTCGAAGAGGCGCAAGCGGAAGCCGAGGCGCTCCTCGAGGCAGAAGCAATTGGCGAGGGCACAGTCGATGCGAGCGCGGAAGTTCGCGGCCCAGCGCCGGAAGCGATGCTCTTGCAGCGGACGCAACGCCGCGGACCGGAGCGCGGGTTCGATCGAGGGCGCGGCCGCCGCGGTGGGCGGCGCTTTCGCAGCCGTGAGAACCGCGTGGTGCCGCAGATCAGCGAACTGCTCAAAGAAGGGCAAGAAGTTCTGATCCAGATTGCCAAGGAGCCGATTGCCAAGAAGGGCGCTCGTATCACCAGCCACATTGCGTTGCCAGGACGCTTTCTGGTTTTCATGCCGACGGTGAATCATACGGGCGTATCGCGCAAGATTTCGTCGGAAGAAGAGCGCCTGCGGCTGAAGCGTATCATCCAGAGCGAGCGAGAAAATGGAGGCGGCGGTTTCATTGTGCGCACCGCGGCAGCGGGCGCTACCGATGAAGAGCTGCGAGCTGATATCCGTTTTCTAAAGAATTTATGGAGCGAGATCAAGACGCGTTCTGAAAACAGCAAGGCTCCGGCGCTCATTTACCACGACCTCAACGTGGTGGAGCGGGTGCTGCGCGATCAGGTGAGCTCGGATTTTTCGGTGATCTGGGTCGACACTGAGCAGGAATACGAGCGCATTGTTCGCTTCGCCAATCGTTTCCAGCCGGCTCTGGTAAAGCGCGTCAAGCTCTACACCAAAGAGACCCCGCTCTACGATCAATTCGGCCTGAACGAGGAAATCAACAAGGCGCTGAAATCGAAAGTCTGGTTGAAGAGTGGTGGCTACATTGTCATCAATCAGACCGAAGCGCTAGTTGCGATCGACGTAAACACCGGTAAGTATGTCGGCAAAACCGCTCGCCTGGAAGACACGATCGTAAAGACGAACGTCGATGCCATCAAGGAAATCGTGCGCCAGGTGCGGCTGCGCGATCTCGGCGGCATCATCATCATCGATTTCATCGACATGGATGAGCGGCGCAACCGCCAAAAAGTAATGCAGGCGCTGGAAGAGGCGCTGCGCCTCGATCGCGCTCCGTCAAAGGTTCTGCAGTTCAACGATTTCGGACTGGTGGCGATCACGCGCAAGCGCGTGAAGCAGTCGCTCGAACGGACGATCGGATCGCCCTGCCCCTACTGCCAATCCACCGGCTTCGTCAAATCGGTGGGCACCATCTGCAATGAGGTTTATGTCGAGATGCGCAAGATCTCAAATCATCTCGAGCACAGCGACGTCATGTTGCGTGTGAATCCCGAAGTCGCGAAAGCGTTGAAGGCAAACAACGCGAAGCTGCTGGCCGAGATGGAAGAACTGACGAAGAAGACTATCATCGTGAAATCGGACCCGGCGCTGCATCAGGAGCAGTTCGACATTCACTAGACCGCGCATAACAATTTGATCTGAGTTTTGAGAAAAGGACGGACAAATTAGCCCGTCCTTTTTTGTTCGCGATGTTGGGATGAACAACTCGGCAGAACGGTGTGGTCTACTACGCTTCGGCGATCAGCTTCGCTGCTTCGGCGGTGCGCTCGCGCAGCTTATCGAGTGAATTGCGCAGTGGCTCGCCGTTGCCCTGGCCTTCCGCTTGCTGCCCAGCCGCCAGCGCCAGCCGGTCCACCGCCTCCGCAAGCCGTTTGGCCAGATCGATCAGGACCACCAGCGAGTCGGCATGCAGCTTCCACACGGATGGCGAATTTCGCGAGCGCTTCAATTCCTCCATCTCAGTGGTAAGGCGCGCGTTCACTGCGACCAGGCGCAGTAACATGCGGGCAGCGTCGGCGCGCGGTCCCGGCTGCTCAAGATAGTCCGCGGTGTACGCTTCAACCTCGGCGGCATTGAGCATGAGGTTGAAATAGCGCATGGGCACAATCTGCCGGAACTTCGGATCGGCCACGCGCACGAATACCCGGACCGACTCTTCAACCCGCCGCAACTTGGCTTCTTCAACCGAAAGGGCCTGCGGAGTAATCGCGGCGGGAGTGTACTTGAGGGCCAGTGCCGGGGCAACCGCCGCCGCGCCAGCGCCCACAGCGCGCCCGGACGATGCGTGGTCAGGATGCGAGCGCCGGATCGGCGGCCTACGCTCGAGTTCTTTTTTCAGCCGCGAAACGCGGCGAAATTTCTCCAGCGCCGAACCGTAATCCCCTTTCAGCAACGCCTGCTGGTTGAGCGCGGCCACGTGCTCCACCGTGACTTCAACGCCATCGACCGTACTCAGAATGCTGCCGCCCAGTTCTTCAAGGCGCTTGGCAAAATCTTTGATCTCTTCCGTGGCGGAGGTAAACAGCGAATAGAAGCGGTCGCCGAATGCGGCATTATAAGGCGCGAGTGTGGCCAATACTCCGGGATGATAAATCGATTCGCCGAGCGAAGCTTTCAATTCGCGAACGCGCTGGATGATGCCCGAATCCATAAGCGCGCTGAAATCCTGAAACCGATTTGCCTGATCGAGCAGCGGCCCAAATTCGCGCAGCAGTTGCACGTGATTTTCGGGCAAGACCGGCACATCGGATTCTGACAGGATTTCGAGCAGCGCAATTTCAAACGGAGAAAGAGGAATCGAGCCATCGAGCCCGTAACCACGCCGCTCCCATTGACCGGGCACGCGCGGATGGCGAAACAAAAAAGTTGCTACCAGATCGGTCTTGTCGCGATTGGCTCCGGAGTCATCACGATGGCGCGCAAAATAGCGCAACAGCGCCTCCGCGACTTCCGGATCCATGTCAGATTGCACCCCGATGCGCAGCATGGCGGGAGTGATTGCCATGTCAAGAAGCTGTATCCAGAGCTGCATTTGATCGAGAGTCGAACGCACGTCGGGCGTGCGGCTGATAACCTCAGGCGCAAGTTCGGCGGGCGCCGGCATCTCTCCGCCAAGCTGGTCGCTTAGCAGACGATGGTAGAAGCTCTGCACAGTGGCGAGCAGCGCGAGTTCCCATTGGGGATCCTCAACCACAGTCAGCTCCTTCGAGATCGGCTCGTAAAGTTTTCAAATGAGGTCCGTCATTAGTAAAACCGAAAGGCTAACGCAGTGCAATTGGTTACCCGGTTACGGAAGTGATGGCACTCCTACTCGATATTGCCAATGCTTAGTTTTGGCGCGGAAAGACTGGGGCGACGAGCATCGTCCTGTCTGATGGCGTGTCTGTCAAGTACTTCAGTAACGTCGTCGGTCGCCAAAAAAGCCGCTGGCGCCGCCGACTATTTGCGCAGCGCCTTAACAATCACACGCGCCGCATTGGCACCCGATCCGCCGGTAAGGCCAGTGCCAGGATGGGTTCCATTGCCGCATAAGAAGAGTCGTTCGATCGGCGTTTGATAGCGTGCCCAATCAAGCAGGGGACGCATGGTGAAGAACTGATCGAGCGCGAGTTCGCCATGAAAGATGTGGCCGCCGGTGAGGCCATAAGTCTCTTCGAGATCCTTCGGCGTGATGATCTGGTGGCGCAGAATGAGCCGCGGTAAATTGGGCGCGTATTGTGCAATGGTTTTAACGACAGTTTCCCCAAGCGCGGTGCGCTGGCTCTCCCAATCGCCATCTTTTAGTTTGTAAGGCGCGTACTGCATGTAGATGGACATCACGTGCTGGCCGGCTGGAGCAAGCGATGGGTCGGAAAGAGACGGGAATGTCATTTCAATATAAGGATTGCGCGAGAAATTGCCATACTTCGATTCGTCGAAAGCGCGCTCCAGGTAATCGATCTCGGGGCTAATCTGGATGCGCCCCTGGAGCAGATTGCCGTTGCCCTTGGCTTTGAGTGCGGCGAAATCTGGGAGCGCAGAGAGCGCAAGATTGATTTTTGCGACCGTCCCCATCGAGCGATAATTTTTGATTTTTTGTATGAAATCTGGCGAGAGGTGCGCTGGATCGACGAAGCGCATCAGAGTGCGCTTGGGGTCCGCGTTCGAGACGACGGCGCGCGCGGAAATTTCTTCGCCGGAAGCGAGGACAACTCCCGTGGCAACGCCGTCCTTCACTCGAATCTCGGCGATATCAGCGTCGGTGCGAATCTCCGCTCCCGCTTGCTTCGCCGCCGCAGCCATGGCCAACGTGATGGCGCCAGTTCCGCCGGCAGGGAACTGCACGCTTCCTGCGGGAGAAGATCCGTCTGATCGATCAGCGGCGGCGCGCAACAGGAGCACAAGCGCGCTGCCGGCTGACCATGGGCCGAGAAATGTTCCGAAGATGCCGCGGGCGGCGATGGTCGCGCGCAGCGGTTCGGTGTCGAAAAACTCCGCCACCAGATCGGCGGCGGCCATTGGTCCCCATCGCAACACGCGATAAAGATCTTTCTTGCCTAGATTTCGAATCGACCGGCCGGTCTGCAACATTCCCCAGAGATCGCTGCTGCTGGGGTTATCGATGTTTGGCGGCGTGAGCGCCAGCGCTTCGCCAATAACTTTGCCAATCTTGCCGAGCGCAACACCGAAATCCACATAGCCCGCAGCATCTTTCTGCGACCATTGCGCGATCTCTTCGGCAGCTTTTGTCGCGTCGGAATAAAGGACGAGCGCGCGGCCATCGGGCAGCAGTGAAACAGTGCTGACTTCGGACGTCGTCAGTCTTAAACCATGCTGCTCGAGTTGCATGTCGCGTACGACGTCGGCGCGCAGCGGACCGGGAAGGTGCGCTAACGTCGAGCAGCGAAAGCCGGGGTGCAGTTCTTCGGTGATGGCCGCGCCGCCCACCTGGGCGCGGCGTTCGAGTACGAGCGGCTTGAATCCCGCCTTGGCCAGATAGAACGCGGCGACAAGTCCGTTGTGGCCGCCGCCGACAATGACAACATCCCGGATTTCCGCCGCCGATCCTTCTGCGGCCATTACGCTGCCCCGTCTTTCAGAATTTCCAGCGCCGCTAGACGTCCCGGAGCGCCCATGATTCCGCCGCCAGGATGCGTCGCCGATCCGCACATATATAAATTCTTGATAGGCGATCGAAATTGCGCCCATCCCGCAACCGGACGCAGGAAAAACAATTGTTCAAGTGACAGTTCGCCTTGGAAAATGTTGCCTTCGCTCAATCCCCACGTGCGTTCCAGATCAAGCGGGGTGACCACCTGGCGATGCAGGATAATATCTTTGATATTGGGCGCATATTCGGCGATCGTGTTCACCACATTGTCGCCGAATTTTTCTTTTTCCGTATCCCAATCGAGCCCCGGCGCGAGTTTGTAGGGCGCGTATTGCACGAAGCAGGAGAGAATATGTTTGCCCGGCGGCGCGAGCGATGTATCCGTCAGCGTCGGAATCACCATGTCGATATAAGGATGCGACGACCAGTGCCCGTACTTCGCCTCGTCGTACGCCTTCTCCATGTATTCCACGCTAGGCGAGATCGAGATTGCGCCGCGCAGATGAGCCCCCGCCCCCGGCATGCATTTAAAATTCGGCAAGCCATCGAGCGCCATGTTCACCTTGCCCGAAGACCCGCGAAACTTGTAGCGTCGCACCCCGTCCATGAATTCGTCAGGAAGATTGCCGGGCTCGATCATCTTGGTGAAGGTCAACCGCGGATCGACGCTGGAAGAAACAACGTCGGCAGAAATTTCGTCGCCATTCCCCAGCACAACTCCAGTGGCGCGTCCATTCTTAACGATAATGTTTGCGATCGGCGCTTCCGTGCGAATTTCGACTCCTGCCTCGCGCGCCGCGTCGGCAATTGCATTTGAGATCGCGCCCGTGCCTCCACGCGCGAACCCCCACGCGCGAAACGCGCCATCAATTTCTCCCATATAGTGGTGCAGCAAAACATAAGCCGTGCCCGGCGAGCGCACTCCGAGAAAAGTCCCGATGATGCCTGACGCCGACATCGTCGCTTTGAGCACATCCGTCTCGAACCACTGATCGAGAAAATCGATGGCGCTCATAGTCATGAGCTGAACCTGGTTGTATTTATCCTCGCTCGACATGCCCTGAAAGCGGCGGCCAATGAAGAGCAGCTTCATCAGTTCGCGTGGATTCAACGTCGCGGGGTCGGGCGGAATCATACTCAGGATCGGCTTGACGAAGCGGCACATCGCCTGCATCGCCTTGCCGAACTCGTCGTAAGCCTCGGCGTCGACCCGCGAGTGGCGCGCGATTTCGCGATGCGTCTTGCCGTGATCGTTCACGCGCCAGAGATGATCGCCGTTCGGCATGGGCGTGAAAGTGCCATCGAGCGGGAGAATCTCAAGTCCATGGCGGGGAAGATCGAGATCGCGAATGATCTCAGGGCGCAGCAGCGAGACTACGTATGAGCAGACGGAAAACTTGAATCCGGGGAAAACTTCTTCTGTGCAAGCCGCGCCGCCGAGAATATGACGGCGCTCGAGCACCAGCACTTTTTTGCCAGCTTTCGCGAGATAGGCGGCATTGGTCAGGCCGTTGTGGCCTCCGCCAATCACGATTACATCGTACTTCGTTGGATCAGCCACTGGCTCTTAGCTCCTAACTGTTAGCTTTTCGGAAAAAAATGGGAACAGTAACGTCTGGGTGGATCAGAGCCCGCTGGGAAGAACGCTCCATTGTAAGAGGCGGCACATGGAAAAGGTTAGGTTGCTCATTTTATCCGAGGATTGAATGGGTTGTCTTGGGGAATATTTCTTCGCTCAGTAAGGACAGGGAGTGCCAAGTTGCCACACCAAATTATTCGGGTGGATTTCTGCCCATTTCCCATCTTCTTGGTAGTCGGCCCAAGCGGCTGGCATGAGTTCTGAAAACTGGTCGCACTTGTGCCATCCGGTTAGGCAATACAAGTTGAACTGGAAAGCGTTTTGACGATTTGCCGCGGACGCAGGGTCGGAAATTAAAACCTCGAAGGAACGGATATTGCTAGCATTCCTGAACGCATATCCGGGGTGCCGCTTCAGAGGGTAATAAGCGCAGATGGTGACATCAAGTTTACGTTTATCCCATGCCGAGGCATCGATCTCAAAATTAGTGCGGTCTCGATAAAACCCGACGGCGTAGATCTTGCCGACAACCTGCCCATTCTCGATCTCTATGTCGCCAGCTGTAACCCATGGTCTCAGCCCGAGGTGCTCCCCAATCTTGACCATAGCAGGTGATTTGAACAGCAGCCACATCCATTGGTTGTTCGGTAACACCATGTGGATACAGGGTTGGGCTTCGCAGTTACTCGCTTCTTCGTAACGGAATCCACGCTCTGATCCCAAACGCCGGAGTTCGGCAACGCTGGAATTGTCCAACTGCAAAGTGCGGATCCGCTGCAAAAGGTAGGCGGCCCGACTCGCGTAGTAGTAGTTTGCGCAAATCCAGAAAAAATAGACGCCTGGAAGGGAAAGGGAAAAACAAAGCAGCAGAAGGCAGCGTTTGCGCAGGAAAGGCATAATCATCGTTAGACACCGCAGGTCATCTTGCTGTCAACATTTATTGCCAGTACCGCGAGTTGCTGCATATAATCCAGCATTCGACCTCTCCCGTGGAGGGAGACATTTTGCCCATCGGAACCGCATTTCACGAAAGAACCTTCGCACTCTGCCAGAGCCTGAATTATCGCGAGTGGTCGGGATATTACACGGTCAGCGTCTACGAGGTTCATCACGAGCACGAGTACAACGCGATCCGCAACGCTTGTGCGCTCATCGATATTTCGCCGCTTTATAAATATCTCATCACCGGCAAAGACGCGACGAAACTGGTGAACCGCGTGATCACGCGTGACATCAACAAAGTCGCGGTCGGGCAAGTGATTTACGCGTGCTGGTGCGATGAAGAGGGCAAGGTTATCGACGATGGCACAATCACGCGCCTGGAAGAAAATAAATATCGCTGGACGGCGGCCGATCCAAGCCTGCGCTGGTTTCGCCAAAACGGCCTCAATATGGATGTCCAGATCGAAGACATCTCCGAGCAGACGGCGGCGCTGGCGCTGCAAGGTCCGGCCTCGGCGAAACTTTTGAAGACTGTCGCAGACGCTGACATCGCCAACCTGAAATATTTTCGAAAAACTTCAGGCAAGATCGCCGGCGTGCCCGTCGATATTTCGCGCACCGGATACACCGGCGATCTCGGCTACGAAATATGGATTCCGTTGAGCAGCGGAGATGACGCCATACATGTGTGGGACGCGCTGATGGACAAGGGCAAGCAATTTGATATTCACGCCGCCGGAATGCTGGCGCTCGATGTGGCGCGCGTCGAAGCGGGCCTGCTCCTGATCGAAGTTGATTACACCAGTTCGAAGAAGGCGCTGATTCCATCCCAGAAATATTCGCCGTATGAGCTGGGCTTCGGCAAAATGGTTCATCTCGATAAAGAGAATTTCATCGGAAAGCGCGCGCTGGCGCGCGACCAAGAGCAAGGCGTTGCGCGGCAATTAGTCGGCCTCGAAGTGGATTGGGTAGAGGTAGAAGAGCAGTTCGATAAGTTTGGATTGTCTCCCGCGGCTCCGAGCCAGGCATCGCGAATTGCAGTTCCTGTTTACGCCGGGGATAAACAGGTGGGCAAGGCTACAACCACTGCCTTCTCTCCGCTGCTGAAAAAGCTAATTGCATTAGCCAGCGTGAGCACCGAGTATTCAAAGCCCGGAACCACCCTTCAGATGGAGTTAACGATCGAGGCGCAGCGCAAGAAGACGACGGCCACCGTTGTGCCACTGCCGTTCTTTAATCCGAAGCGAAAGACGGCAGTGCCGGTGTAATTCTTTCGCAGGCGTGGCGATTTTTATTTACTGGCTAAACGTGTCGTAAATCCGCAAAAATTGCAACGGCCGATACTGCTCAAAAGCCGGCGCGGCGGGCACGATCGTTCCATTATCGTCGATGATGTTAAATTCTGAACCGAGACCAGCCGCCTCATTATTCATATCCGAAGGAGTGAGGTCTTGCCATTTCCCAGTTGCCAGCCGCAACTGAAGTGTCTGCATCGCTGTGATCGTTTCCGCCGGCGAGAAAGCGCAATGCCCGGCGCGATGCACGAATGTTTTGCGCAACCACCCGCCGTCATTCGCCTCATTGACAACCTTCTGGTAAGCCCGCTCGTTTTCGACAGGGACGAGGCCGTCACCCGTAGTATGCATCGTCAGAACCGGAATGCTCAGTTGGCCGTTGTAGATGATGTTTTGGCTCAAGTAACTAAGAGCGCTCGGATCGGCAGCGATTCGCGTGGCGCGGTTCAGCGTTGTTAGATCGGCGTCGAGATCCAGCCCTGCGGCGGCGTACAGAGCTTGCACTTCCGCATAGCTTGTCGAGCGCGTCAATTGATACTTATAGTTCACGCCCATGTTAAACGACGGATTGCCCCCAGCCCTGTATTCCAACTCCGCCCGGAATGCAAACATGAAGGGCACGTCAACCTCCGACAGCCACAAAAACTGATTGGCCTGCTGAGTCACGTAGTCGGTCGGCGACGGTTCAGGCGAAGCGGGATCGAACCAGCCTGGCAGGTCTCCGAGAGCCGCAGCCAATGCAATTCGCGCCTGCCCCTGCGCCGTGGCCTGCGCCTCGGCAAGAATCGTCTCGGCCGCGAGGTAATTGTCCGTCGGATTGGTGATGTCGACGACTTGAAGCGTTCCTCCCGCGACCAGAGTGTTGAAAGCGAACGCCCCGTCCAGCGCCCCGTTCCACTCTCCCACACCGCCGGCCACGACGCCGCACATGGGCAGCGCGGCGTTAAAGCGAGTCGGATATTCCTGCACCAATCCGGCGGTAATCATGCCGCCAAGAGAATGTCCCCACGCGATTGTGGTCGTGGGATTGCCGACGAGGCTTTGAAAAACGTCGAGCGTCGCAATCTGATCTGGAATTGCCTGCTGAATGGCCCACCCAGTCGTCGCATAGGACGAGCCCGCGAGCGCAAAGCCCGCCGCCAGCATATAACCACCGGTAAGCGGGTCGCCCACGTCTTCCGCCGGATTCGGCGATCCTGGCGTGACGTATCCATGGCTGTAGAGAAGCAGAGTTCCATTCCATACCGCGGGTACATCAATCACATAGGTCGCACCGTCAGGCAGCGTTCCGGTGAGATGCTGTTGCGCAGCTGCGCTCCCGCAGAATGCGACGATGATGAGCGATAGGGCGGCGAACGATATTGCGAGCTTCGTGATTGCGAGCTTCGTGAAATTCGACATGGAAATCCTCGATAGGGAAATGTTCGACATGGAAATCTTCCTCTGGGGCGCCGAAAGCCCATCCCCAAGCCTAGTTCCGCACGGGAGGGATCGGCGACAAAATTGTCTGAAAGTTTGTGCCTCTGGTCGGAACTTGTCAACGTGAAAAAGTTTGCTCTCGGAGCGCCCGCCGTTTTCCGGCCCAGTACAGCCCGACTCCGATCAGAACCAGGGCGCCGCAGCCGCCAACAACTTTGCAGACAGCCAGCGCCTTATTCGGCTCATCGGGTGACGGCAGGGCCGATAGCGCGATGGTCAGCAGGGTCGCAGCAAACCCGACCACTGCGAGCACATAAGCGGCCGGTCTTCCGCCCGGCACCCGGATGACCTCCTCGCCAGCCGGTTCGCCCTGCAATTTGAACATCGACGCGAATAGATATAAGTAGGGTATAAAATAGCTGATCACGCTCATGCTGATCAGTACCTCGTACGCCCCTTGAACCGAGGTTCCCGCCTGTCCAAGAAAAATGAAAATGGCGCCGATCACCGCCTGAGTTAGCAGCGAAACCCACGGCGTGCCCCACCGCGGATGAAGCTTTCCGAATGAAGCAGGAAGATAGTGATCGACTCCGGCTACGAAAGGCAAACGCGCCACGGCAGCAAGATACGCTCCTGACGAACCGACATTGCTCAGCGCAATCAGAAACGCCGAGATCGGGAGAAACCATGGCAGCCCCACGCGCTCGGAAGTTTTGGCAATCGCCTGCACCAGGCCTTGCAATGGACTAACCTCCGACGACGGGAGCGCGAGCAGCACGCAGACGGTTCCGACGATGTAACAGAAGGCAATCGTCAATCCTCCGACGAAAAGAGCCAGAGGAATGATGCGGCGCGGATTCTTGATCTCTTCCGCCATGAAAGATCCGGTCTCGCATCCGCCGAAAGCAAAAGCGAGCACCGACCAAAATATGATGTCATTCAGACGCAAGCTCGGCGTCATGGTATGAAGCGAGAAAGTGTTGGCCGATCCGAAGCGGTGATAGGCGAGAAGGCCTAAACCGATGATGATGAGGACGGAAATCCACATGGCGAGAGCGCCGCTGTTGTGCAGCCATTTGCCTACGTCGAGCCCGACCACATTCAAGAAGGTGGCAGCGGCGAGCGTTACCAGCGAAAAAATAATGCAGTACGTGGCATTGGAGGAAAGATGCGACCATTGCGCCTGCCGCATAAAAAGTGCGTTTGCGGCGGCGAAGTAAAGGACGGCAGGGAAGTAGGGAAGATTGCTGGTCCAGTAAGTCCAGGCGGCCATGAAGCCCGAGAAGTCGCCGAAGGCGCGCTTCGACCAGACGTAAAGTCCGCCTTCATTGGGGTAGCGAGAAGAAAGCTCGATAACCGAAAGCGCAAGTGGCGTGTAGAAAAAGAGCCAGGCGCCCAGCCAGATAACGATGGAACTCGGCCCAGCGGCGGCCGCGGTCGCGATCCAGCGCAGGCTGACGCCGGTAACGACGTAGAACAGGACCAGGTCGCGAAAGCCCATGACCCGCTTAGGGCGGTTGGGATCCTGTGCTTCGGTGATGGAGACGCCGCTACGGAGCGAGCCTGTTGAAGGCGTGGTTTCCGACAACTAAGAAGTCCTAAAGTCGATGTCGCGCATTAACGGGGATATACATAGCACCAATGCTAAGCTAACGGCAAGAGGATTATGGCTTTCCGCCCCCCGATTCTCGCGAGGGGTGCTCATTAGTGCCGTTTCGCTCGCTAGAATTGCGGGCGCAATAGTAGGAGGATACGGAGCGCATGAACGATGCACGGGAGAGAAGTGTCAGATGCCAAAATGGAGTGATCTAAAGACTGCGAAGAAAACTGGCGGGAAATAGCTGGCTTCTACTTCAAATTCTTCTGCGCGAATTGGCAAAACTGAAATTCAAACTCTTCTGGTGAATAGATTCCCTTTTGGACAAGAAGCGTATTCATGGCGTAAATGGTAGCTCGAAACCTGTCTTCGCGGGATAGTCTCTCCATTGCTTCCTCGAAACTAATCATTTCTCCGTTTTTATCAACTCTCTTTGCGGAATGACCGACTGAAGTGGTTGCCATAATTTGAACGACTCTCCGGCGTCTACGACAATATTCCGCCTGTGCTTCTGAGTCAACTCCACCGACTGGCCCACAAAGATGATCGACCAATCATCCCATAGCCAGTTCGTCGGAAGATTCCAGAGGCGTTCCGCAGCGGCGGCAGATGACGGCCGAACAATCGCCGCAAGTCAGCGGATCGCTGACTTCGACGGCACAGACCGGGCAATAGAAGACTGCAACCGGTTCGCGGGCTTGTGGCGCGGGTTTCGGAGTCGACTCCATTAGCACGGAACTGTACCACAAACTTCGGAGAGCGCTGGCAACGAGCGCGAGCAATGTATTATTCTGGCGGCTTGCGCAGAATGAGGCCGCCCTCCGCCGGCGGCAGCGAGAATGGAAATTCCCAGATTTGGTCTTTCATATAGAAGCTGATAATGAAATCTTCCCGCTCTTTCCAGGGGCCGATCCACTTATTATTCGTCGCAAAAAAGACCCAGCCGTGAGCTTCAGGATTGCCCGGAGTCAGATCCACGGTATTAGGATCGAGAGTTTGCGTGCTTACAAACTCAATGAATTCCGCAGCCACCCTTTCATATTCGCGCAAGAGGGCCGTTTTCTCGTCCGCAACTTTAGGATTCTTCTTGATCTGGCGCTCGGTTTCAAAAACCTTGGTATCGATGTCGTTCTGCAATCGGTTGGAGAGCTCAGCCGGATCCTCGAGTCCCTCGAAAACGTCATGATGACGAACGAAGTCTATGCGGACGTCGGCCGGAAATTCAAATTTGCTTTTGCCAGAGTAGGTCACGCTTGCATACACGCCCAGGAGGCGATAGAAGCGGTGACGGCTTTTCGCCAGTTCCTGCGAATCGACAACGAGCGCTATGCTCAAGCCATGCCCGGTCATCGTCCAGCGGTAGTGCCCGTCCTCGGTCGATTCAAACGTGCAGCCCGGCGCACCCGAGGTCCAACGCACGGTAGGGAGGTTTTTTTTCTTCGCCGCGTGGCAGAGTTGCGGCGAGAGAATCATGGAAAAAAGGATGGCGAAAATCGGAAATACAAGCCGGGCGCCGAACAATCCAGAACGTAACATCAATGCAAAGTGTATAGCTTTTATATCGCCAACGTCACGGGACGCCGGGCGCAGAACTGAGAACAGGATTCAGCCCATCAAGCGTGGGGACGCTGTCTCTAGGTGGGGCGTCGACCTGAAAAAAACAGCCGCACAAAATATGGTAGATTGAAATGGGTGAGGGCGCGTAGCTCAGTTGGTAGAGCAACGCCCTTTTAAGGCGTGGGTCGCAGGTTCGATTCCTGCCGCGCTCACCACTTTCGAACCCGCAGCAATAGGCCTTCGCGAGAGGGCCTTCGTTTTTTATCCGCACATTTCTTTTTTGCCAGTGAAACGAAATGATTGCAATTCGCTGTAGCGCCCTGCTGTTCGACATGGACGGTGTACTGATCGACTCCACGCCTGCCGTGGCGCGAGTGTGGACTCGCTGGGCAATCGACCGCGGCCTCGATCCAGACAAAGTTGTCCACATGGCCCACGGCCGTCCCAGTCAAACCACCATCCGCGAGTTGCTGCCCGATGCCGACGTTGATCTCGAAAATCGCGAAGTCGAACGCTGCGAGATCGCCGACCTTGACGGTGTCGTTCTGCTGCCGGGTGCGCAACAGCTTCTGGACAGCCTGCCTCCCGACCGCTGGACGATCGCCACTTCCTGCACGCGTGCCTTGGCCGAAGTGCGTTTGCGGGCGGCGGGACTGCCGATTCCAGCGAACATGATCACCTCGACCGACGTCAAGATTGGCAAGCCCGATCCCGAGCCCTATCTGAAGGCGGCGGCAAAATTGGGATTTGCCGCCTCCGATTGCGTAGTCGTCGAAGATGCTCCCGCCGGAGTTCGCGCAGGCAAGGCCGCCGGTGCTAGGGTTATTGCGTTTCTAACGACTATGGGCCGGCGCGATCTCGAGGATGCTGGCGCCGATTGGATCCTGCACAATTGCACAGAGATCGCGGCCTCACGTGATCTGGATCACGGCCTGCAGTTGAAGCTTGGACTATGAAGCTTGGACTATGAAGCTTGGACTATAAAGATCGGTGTTTTCAAGAAGACGATTGCGTGCGGCCACACGCTCAACTAGAATCCTCACTTCTTTAAAGTTTGCCCGCAAGAAGTGCCTGCTATAAATGAGATTGATGCGATTGTTTCCAAATAAAATCAGACGCAGCGCAACGAAGAAGAATTGGTATACAGGCAGGGTCTCGTGATCATTGGCGTTCCCAAAGAAATCTATCCGGGCGAGCGGCGGGTTGCGCTCGTGCCGGCCGTCCTCCCCATCCTGACCAAAGCAGGTTTCGAGATCCATGTGCAGGCGGGAGCGGGCTTTGCGGCTGGCTATCTCGACGCGCAATATGCCGAGAAGGGCGCGAAAATTGTCGAAGGGCGCAGCGCGATATTTGCCGCCGCCGACATCATCGTTCAACTGCTCGGTTACGGCGCCAACGACATTAACGGTCAGGAAGATATTCCACTCTTTCGCCGCGATCAAATCCTCATTGGATTCCTCCGGCCCTTTGGTTTGCTCGACGTGGTACAGCAGATTGCGCAGACCGGTGTGACCGCGTTTACCGTCGAACTAATGCCGCGCACGACTCGCGCCCAAAGCATGGACGCCCTTTCATCGATGGCCACCGTTGCCGGATACAAAGCAGTATTAATGGCCGCCGACGCCCAGCCGCGCTTTTTTCCCATGATGACCACGGCGGCTGGCACCGTAACTCCCGCTCGCGTGTTCGTTATCGGCTGCGGAGTCGCCGGACTCCAGGCGCTGGCAACCTCCCGGCGCCTGGGCGCGGTAATCTCCGCCTACGATGTAAGGCCGGCGGCGAAGGAGCAGGTGCAAAGCCTCGGAGGACGTTTCGTGGAACTCCCCATCGAAGCGAAGGATGCACAAGACGCACGCGGCTATGCACGCGCGCAGGATGAAGACTTCTATCGTCGTCAACGCGAGTTACTCGGGAAAGTGGTACAGGAGAGCGATGTCGTTATCACGACGGCGGTCATTCCCGGGAAAAAAGCGCCGGTGCTGGTGACGGAAGAAATGGTCAAAGGGATGGCGCTAGGTTCGGTGGTCGTCGATCTCGCTGCCGAACGCGGCGGCAACTGCGATATTACCGAAGCCGGTAAGACGGTCGTCAAACACGGCGTGACGCTCATCGGCGAAATCAATATGGCGAAAGGCGTTCCGTATCATGCCAGCATGATGTACGCCCGCAATGTCACTTCCTTTTTGACTCACCTGATAAAAGATCAAAAGTTGAATTTGAATCTGGCGGACGAAATCGTGCGCGAAACTCTGCTCACGCGCAGCGGCGAGATTGTGAATGCGCGCACCCGCGAATTCTTGAAGCTGCCTGCGCTCGCGGCCGTGACTGCGTAAGACATCATCACGAGGAAACACACGAGGAAACACCGAGGAAACAAAAGATGAACAGCAGTTCGAACCTGATCAATGCACTCTTTATTTTTGTCCTGGCTTGCTTCATCGGATTTGAGGTGATCCGGCGGGTGTCGCCGCTGCTGCACACTCCTCTGATGTCGCTCACCAACGCCCTCGACGCGATCGCGGTCGTAGGTGCGATCGTGCTCGTCGGCGAGCATAAGAGCACACTCTCCGCCGTCTTCGGATTTATCGCGGTGGTTGCCGCCACCAGCAACATCGTCGGCGGATTCTTCATTACCGACCGCATGTTGAAGATGTTTAAATCCAGCCGGCCCGCAGCCAAACCGGCGGCTGACTCGGTGGCTAAATAATGACCCCTGAATTTGCCGGAGGCCAAGTCGTCATCGAACTCTTGTATCTCATCGCGAGCGTGCTGTTTATTTTCTCGCTCAAGTGGATGAGTTCTCCGACCACCGCGCGCCATGGCATCTGGGCAGGCGAAATTGGCATGGTGCTCGCGATCTGCGGCACGCTGCTACACCACGGCATCATCGACTACAAACTGATCGGCATCGCGCTCGTCCTCGGCACCATCATCGGCGTTCCGCTTGGCAATGTGGCAATGACCGCAGTTCCACAGCGAACCGCGCTCAGCCACGCTTTCGGAGCGCTTTGCGTAACCCTGGTTGGCTCGGCCGAGTTTTACCTGCGCTCACCCGATATCTCGCGCTTCATGATGGCCGTCTTATCGCTTGAGGTTATTCTCGGCGGCTTGACCGTAACAGGCAGCCTGATGGCCGCCGGTAAACTACAGGAAATTCTGCCGCAGCGGCCGCTTACTTACAAAGGCCAGAATCTCGTCAACTTCGCGCTGCTTGCCGGCGCCGTTGTCATCGCTATAACTCTGGTGCGCAATCCCGGAGCGCAGTCGCTGTTTCCGTTCATGATCCTTATCGCGCTGGCCTTCGGCGTATTACTGATCATCCCGATCGGCGGCGCAGATATGCCAACCGTCATCTCGTTGCTGAATGGTTACGCTGGCCTGTCAGCGGCGGCCATGGGCTTTGTCCTCGGTAGCAAGCTGCTTATCATCGCCGGCGCGCTCGACGGATCGTCAGGCCTGATTCTCTCGATCATCATGTCGAAGGCCATGAACCGATCGTTTACCAATGTTCTCTTTGGCGCCTTTGGCCAGGTGCAAACTTCGCACGCTGCCGGAGAAGAAGCGAAGCCGGTTCGCAGCGCGACTCCGGAAGAGGCGGCCGCCATTCTTTCCGCCGCAAATCGCGTGATCGTCGTTCCGGGATACGGAATGGCTGTAGCTCAGGCGCAGCACAAGGTCCGCGAACTCTATGACGCGCTGACCAAGCGCGGCGTCGACGTCCGCTTTGCCATACACCCGGTCGCCGGACGCATGCCCGGCCACATGAACGTGTTACTCGCCGAAGCCGATATCCCCTATGACCGTCTTATTGAGATGGAAGAGATCAATGGCGACTTTCCGCAAACCGATGTGGCCCTCGTAATTGGCGCCAACGATGTTACTAACCCCGCTGCTCGCTCCGATACCACCAGCCCGATTTACGGCATGCCCATCCTCGATGTCGATAAATCGCACACCGTGATGGTCATCAAGCGCAGCATGAATCCGGGCTTCGCGGGCATCGATAACCCGCTCTACTATCTCGACAACACTCTCATGCTGTTCGGAGACGCCAAGGCATTTGTCGGCGGCATTGTTCGCGAACTAGGCGGCGGGCACGGCTGATCGCGCAGAGGCTTTGAAGGGCGCGGCTTCCAGCCGCATCAGGAAACACCAGCAGAATACACACCCGGCGGGCCTCAGTTCAGCGAGGGGAATTCGCGAAACCTGCGGCCCTCCAGGTTCTGGCTAGGCCGCTTTCTTCGTTTGTCTCATCTTGGCCCAACGCGCTTTTTGCGCCAGAGAAATCCTACGGCGTCCGGCTGCTGATAGAACGCGCTTGCTGCGGTGAGTTGTTATTGTGTGCACGGTTGCGCCCGTGCTCCGGGAAAGCTTTTCGAGTACCGCAATCGCTTCTCCCAGTTTCTGGACTTGGTTCTGAGCATCCCGGCGTTCCTCGCGGAGCCGGTCAATCGCCTTAGCAATATTTGTCATCAATACCCCCTCGGGTAACTACCGTCGCACATTGTATTACTAACTTCTCAGTCCTGTCACAATTTTAATTTGTTTCTAGCGGAGGCTGGTTATAGCAGGCGTGAGTTAGGTGAAATGACAAGCGAAATGCTGACATAACAGACAGTGACCCGGGGTAACTATTTCGTGCTATGGGCTGCAGGGCGTCATCCTAGCGACGGTAGTAGTCCGGAAGAACCGAACAAGAAGATAGCCCCAACCGCGAGACTATAGATCGCCGTAATTGCGGTAACCGCAAACTGAAAGCGCGGCAGCCGCGAACTGAATCCGAATAATCCCACCGCCGACGCCGTCATCACCGTATTCATCACCAGTAGTCCCGCGATAAACATCGCCAGCCCGATAAAGCCCTTGGCGATTCCGCCAAGATTCGCGGCCAACAAAAAAATCATAAGCTGACTGGGCGTTTCCGCTCCGAGGCCGTGAACGACACCGATCATGAGCACAGATTTAGCGCTGTAATTCCATGTTTTATTATCTGGCCGCGGAATCTCGTGATCATGCCAGTGACTCTTGATTTTCCAGTTGAGCCAGCGTACGGATCCCGCCATTAGATGAAAACGGCTGCGTGGCGCTGCTTTCCCGCTGAAGAGCGAGCCCAGAACGTACACTCCAAGAATGAGCAGGGTGAGGCCGACCAGTCGCTCTGCGATGCGGTCGATGCCATGCGGGAGAGAAATCTGAAAGATGATGACCGCGCTCCCCAGAGCCGTAACCGTCGCAGCGTGGCCCAGCGCATAGAGCAAACCGAGCCGCATCCCGCGCCAGCGATCGGTCTGAACGCTGGTGATATCGGAGATCGCCGCAATGTGGTCATAGTCAAACCCATGACGGAAGCCGAGTATCGCGGCCGACAGGAGCGCCAGTTGAAGGCTATTCGGGGCTGCAGTCATGGATGCATATCGTCAGGCCAGAATTTGTTATTGTTCCACACGCAGCCGATAATCGGAAATCCTCGGGGTCCTCAGTTTCAGACTGGATGCGCTGACTGGCTGGTGCCGGCATGCAGTTGCCCTTCTGTTCTCCCGGTTTGCAACGGTTTGCACTTGCCCGCAAAAGCCACGAGAAGCGCCCGCTCTAAGTTACTGAGATGAAAGACAGCTGATTAATTTCGCCTGGAACATAAATTGCCCGGGTAATACCAATGCAGTGTTTCTGGCCAACTGCGAAGAAGCTGGCGAAGGCGATGCCCGCGAAAATAACCGTCGCTCGCACACTGGCGACCGCCGTACTCTCGCTTATTGTCAGCAGCGTTCTGGCCTGGTGTACCGTGCCTTACTCGTCGCGAGTCGATGCCCATCGCCCTGCTCTCACGCAGTTTGAAAAAACTCTGCGCCGCGTGCCCGCGCATATTTCGGAATTTTCTCCTCTGTCGGAGCCGCTGGCCCTGTCGGCATGCGGCGACGTTCGACCGCCGGAAGCGCTGCTGACTCCGGACCCCCCGCTACAAGTAAAAGACGATGCATTGCGCGTGCGTGTCAGCTTCATTGTTGGTTCTGACGGCCACGTGCATAGTCCGTTTATCCTCGATAGTGGCGGACCCGAGGAAGACCAGATCGTGCTCCGCGCCATCCGTTTCTGGCGCTATCGTCCCGCCCTCTGCAATGGCGTTCCCACCGATTCCGAAGCCCGCGTAAGATTCAGCCTCCGCTAGGCCGCGAATTCTCCTACAATGACAGCGACGAGGTGGCCGTGAGCCCAGACAACTCGAATCCTCCCGGTCCAAGGCCGGAAGATCGGCTCGCTGATCGTTCTGCTGATCGTCCTGATGAAAGCCCGGATGAAAGGCGGACGGATCAAAAGCGGCCAGACGAAGCGCGCCTTAACGGACGGGGCAGCGAGCGCGGTAGCAACAAAAACGACCAGCTTGTGGTAAGCAGCGAAGTCGAAGATTTTTTCCAACGCCTCCCCAGCACCTTTCGCTGGCCGAAGCCCAATGCGGAAGCGGTGGCAGCTGCCGTAGAAGCCATCCAGCGCATGTCGGGAAGTGTCGCCGCAGAAAATCTGGCGGCTGCTGCCGTGTCTGCGGACGATAGAGAAGAGCCGGGCGCGACCTGCTCAGGCTGCGGAGGCTCGCTTCCGGCAGCTGCGCGTTTCTGTGTCTGGTGTGGGATCCCGAGCGCAAACGATAGCGATACCGCTGCTCCTCGGCGTGCGACCGCAGGACAGCATCACGTTCACCACCACTATCATCATTTTGTCGACGGACGCGGCACGTCTACTGGCGCGGCAGCGGTCGAGTCCGAGCCCGCCGGCGCTCGCGGCCACGCTCCCGGCCGCGTTCCAGGATCGCCGGGCACGTCGACCGGCGGCCGCGCCGAAGCGGGCGCACGTCAAGTCGTTCAGGACTGGGCGCAGGCTTGCAATACGAAGCACATCGACGACCTGCTCGAACTCTATGCCGCCGACGCAACCCTCATTCGCTCCAGTGTTCCGCCAGTTCGCAGCTTGCCCGCGATTCGCGAGTTCCTGGTTTCGCTCCTCGAAGCCGGGTTGGGCGACGTTGAGATGGAATCGCTGCGGGTCGAAATGATGGGCGACATCGCTCTCGATCTCGGCCGCTGCAAAATGCTCGTGCCCGTGGCCATGGGAAAGCGTCGCGAGGAACGTGGAAAGTATCTGGTCGTCCTGGTTCGGCAGCCAGCGGGCACGTGGAAGATTCTCGCCGACTGCTGGTCGTCGGATATGCCCGTCAGCCCGCCACCAGCGCCGGATCCAGCCGCTCGCCGCGGCGGCGACCCGAATCCGCCTGCTCGCAAGTCCCGATGAACAGCGTGGTTGGTCGATAGTCGTTAATCGTTAGTCGTTCGAACCTCACTGTGCATCTCGGGATTGCTCGGGAACAGTTTTGTGGAAGTTGGTTTTGCTAACGACCAACGACCAACGACGAACGACCATCGACCTTCCCCCAACAAAAACCCCGATCCTCGCGGATCGGGGTCTAATGAAGTTGCCGCGACTCCTGCTATTGACTAGCTTGCCGTGTCGTAAACAGCTGCCGGTAGCTCAGCGTTTCCACGTCGCGGAACATGGGTGTTCCTGGCGGCAGACCCGACGGAGTTTCGAAGTCCAGGTCGAAAACGTCGTTTCGCGTTGGCGCACTGTAAACCGTGGTACAGCACTTGTAGACGCCGGTTCCGTAGGTGGCGTAATACAAGCTCACGAGCGAGCCCTTGTAGTGAAAGGACTGCCCACCCCAGTTTTCCAGGTAGCGCAGGAAGTTGTGTACGCCTCCGTCGGTTCCGAAGTCGTTGGCGGCGCCCCAGGTCGGCTGTGTGAAGTTGATGTTCTTCCCGCCAGCGACAGCAAGGCGGTAGTAAGTAGTGGCAGCATTCCGGTTGCCCGTGGTGGTGACAGTACCGTCGCCGCCGATGCCCAGGCTCGCCAAATCGCTCCAATTGTTCGAGAGGAAAGTGACAGCGTCGGCGATTACGGCCGCGGACGAGTGTCCCGCCTCATCAACCGCCGGACTATTCCAGGTTGTGTCGGCCGAGTTGGTGTTGTAATTTCCAAGGATGTACACCGGATTCTCCGATGCCACCGTGAACCCGCCGGGGTCCGCAAGCGTTCCGCTGGCGACGACTGGTAGATTGCCCAGGGTGCCGTCCACAAGTCTCAGAACGTGGCGCGCCCCGCTAACCCAGTTCTTGCGCGCGACCACGCAACTCGCGATCCGGGCGTTGGCCGCAGTACCGAAGGGATCGGGGGTCGCACCGTTCGAGCCATTTGCCATGTTCGTGCCATTGGTAGTGATCTGAGCCCAGATGCTCTTATTACCAGTGGCCACTGTGCCGTAGAAGCCCAGTCCCAGGTTGTCCGCCCCGAAGTGGTCCAGCAACCCGTCCTGGTTCACGTCCTCGGGAGAAAGCGTTCTGCCGGCTGGAACTGGGTCCAGTACTCCATCGGGCGTGCCTGCAGCGCTGGATGCGTTGACTACGTCCTCCAGGCCCGAGTCCCCACTCTTGGTAAATGACGTACCATACAAAGTCGGATTCGGCAGCATTCCACGGCGATCGGAGAAATAGAGCACGTATCCATTCTGCGTGGAAGAATTCACATTCGTGCCGCTGCTTCCGATAGCGCCTGTCAGCCATTGCTGCAAGTTGCCCACATCGATTTCGACCGCGTTCATGATGCCATTGCTGGAGCAACTGTTAGTGGCGACAGCATTGTCCCGCACCTCGCCTTCGCGGGCATCATAGAAGTTGATGGGATACCAGTTGAACCGGCTTAAGCTCTGTCCCGCCTGCGTGGAAGCCGCCGGCGCGGTACTCATCGCTGTCGTGGTAATGCCATAGGGCCAGACCGGGGTCGCCGGCACATCCACCAGAACTTGCGGCGGCGTAAACGACCACGCCGTGCATTTGCCGGCGCTCACCGTGTTACATACCGGGGTGGTCCCACCAACCCCCACGGGGCTTCCGGAAAGGGGCGTCAGTGACGCTTCGGTAGGGACAGCGCCGCCGGCGGTAACGGTACGATCCGCCGGCTCCTGCAGCAGCAGAATTGCGTTCGGATTGATTGGGTTTGTCCCTGTAGCCGTAGGCGGGGTCATACCTCGCGCAAATCCCAGACCGAGCCACTCGTTGGTGACCGGGACCCATACGCCAGAATTGTTCAGGTATTCCACCCGCAGCCAGCCATCGATCAGGTTCCAGGTCGCGGTTAGGTTTGAATTCGCGGCTGCTTCGCCGAAGACCGTGCTGCCGCCCACGAGTGGGAAATATGGAGATGCTGGCCACGCCACCAAGTTGGCTGTCGCACAGTTTGCGGGTATGGCCGCTGCCAGTGGAGCATAGCTGACTCCACTTTTCAGCATGGTGACCGCGGGGCAAGGAGTGAACGACAGTAAACCGACAGGACTGAGGCCCGCTCCAGCCAGGGCAGGGGCGTTGCCGCCGGAGACAGTACCACCGTTGTTCGAGATGTAGGGAGCGCCGGTCGGGCAAAGCAATACACAATTCGGATCCGTTCCCGCTCCCACGGATGCCTGCATCGCGGCCGTCCAGGGCGCAGGTGGGTAGGGCCAGTCCGCAGTGGGGCAGGAGAGTGTAATGTTCGGAGTGGTGGTCGTACTATAACTCGAAGTGCACGTGCCGGCAGCGGGGATCGCATTCGACGCGGTGGCAAAGTAGGTATTGTAAGTGCTTCCCGCCGCCAGGGCCGGCAGTCCCGCCGGTACAGACGTAGCAATTCCGTAGGGTGTGCAAGGCGCCGATGAGCCAGTAACGGTCGCACATCCTACTGTGTTTGCCAGGCGTACATTGTTTACGTCCGTAGCTCCGCCCGGTAAGTCCGCCGGATCGTCGCTCAGCAGCACGTGAATCTGGGCCAGGTTATATTCCCGCGACTGGGTGAGCGCAACTGAGTCGCTGGACAATGGCCGGCGAATGATTGAATAGGGGAAGGTGGTCCCGTTGACAAAGGGCATCGACAGCAACTTGGCGCCCGTGCCCTGCGGCACATTGCCCGGTTCGGGCGACACATTGTTGTAGAAGTTCCCGTTGATCAGCATGTAATTCGAGGTGGTTTTGGAGAAAGTATTCCAATAGCTGGTGTTATAGGTCGGATTCGCCTGCGGATTCGTGCTGCCCGCACCCGTCACGCTGCCATCCCCAGAGTTAGTGGTGGGCGCGGTCATGGCCACGCAATTCGTCGTGGCCGTGCTGCACCCATTGGCAGCGGTCGGAATATCGACGGTGCCGTTATAGTTAGTCCCTGGGGGGAATCCGTTCGCCAGTTGTGTGCGCACCACGTTACCGTACGCTTCTATCTTGTTGTGAAAAGTCAGCGTACTCCCCGGGCCCACGAACGGGTACAAGTCCCCATTGGTATGCACCGGGCCGACTACGTCAAAATTCGGGCCGCTAAAGAAGGAGAGATCGCTTTCCGAGAACACGCCAAACTGGAACACCGGAATCAGCGCAACTTGTGCGCCCCGCGTCATGCTTACTTCCTGGCCGCCCATCAAGTCCGCCGTGGTCTGCATGTTGATGGGAATGATCTGCGCCCACAAACCCTGATTCGGTCCGGAACTGATCTGTCCCCAGGTCGCGGCCAGAGTTCCCGTGCAACCCGACGCCGGCGAAATGGAATACTGGGTCCAGGTGACTCCCACCATCGCCGGTTGATACGAGCTGCCGCCCAAAGCGCAGATTTCCGCGGCCGTGGGAGATTGCACGGCGTGGAAGGTCGCCGACAGGTCAGAGGCCATCTTTTCGATGCCACCGTCGGCGGCGTGAAAAGCCAGGTTGTTCTGTAAATCGGTCCCGCCCACCTTGCCTTCGGTGTTAGCCATCATCAGCAGGCCGATCGCGATCCCCGACAGCATCAATAACATGAGCAAGGATGCAATCAGCGTGAACCCTCTGGCTTGCCCTCTCGCGTTTTTCATAGCATCACTCCCCGTGGTCTCAATCCCCATCGCTTTGTTCCTCTTCTTCCGACGCATCTCCGACATCGCCATCGCTAATTGGGATAGTTGTTGACGTAGGTCAAATTTCGCGCGCATACCGATGTTTGCAAATCCATTCTTTGATAACCGTTTCCCTGACCGAACTGGGTGCCCATCAACGTGCTGTTCATTGCCAAATTCTGAATGTTGATCTTGGTGATCTGGTTGGGCAGCATTCCGGTGGATGCGCCGCTGCAGCCGTCGCTGGCAGCGCCCGGATTGCTGCAGCCCACAGCCGGCAGATCCGTGGCGGTGTTGAAAAGGTCATACGTGTACTTCGCGTAAACTACGTTTTCCGCAATAGGCACCGGCGTGTGTCCATTGACCTGCTGCATCAATCTCGGCGTGGTGCTTGTGTAGTTGTCGATGTAATAGGTGATTACGAAAACACGCGTTGCATATCCCGTGACGCTATTCGATGGAGCCGCGTACATGCTGGCCAGACTATTGGCGACCGTCGACGCCTGGTTCATTTTCAGCACATCGCCGGTAGCGAAAGTGGCGATGCCCCCACCCGTGGGTGCGGTGGTAACTTCGGCCACCACATTGTTCAGGCCGAAGGTGAACAACACCAGATCGCCAGGCGTGAGTCCGACTGCGGAATCGTTGACGGCTTGCGCGCCGGCGTTGCCAGTCGGGGACGTGCAGTTCGCATCCCCGGTTGCCGGCGCCACCGGCGTTGGCAGTGTGAAGGTGACCGTCGTGGTGCTGGTCATTTTCGCCGTGTAGCAGTCCAGGTAGAAATTGCTATCCGTATAAACCGTGGTGACCGAGTCGGTCGGTCCCGAAGAACCGGTCAGCGTTGGCCCATCGTTGTATCCCGGGAGCAGACCGTAAAGATAAGCTGAGCCTGACACCGTCGGATATGCCACTGCTGCGCTCGGGTTAGCCGTCGAGATGATGTAGCAGGTCGCGGTCGTCTGGCTACCGCCCGTTCCAGAGCAGCCATACACGGGAGTGACGCCGGAGGGCAAAGCGATCGCCGCACCATTACCCAGACCCGCCCCGGCGAGACTTAAATCCCTGGTCAGGATGTTGGAGGCGGATCGAAAATCCTGCTGCAATTCCGCGCGTTGGGTCGTCGTCCACGTCGCCGCCACGCCCTGAACGTAAATCTGCACCGCCGCGGCCAGCACAATCCCGCCGAGGGCCAGGGAGACCGTCATTTCCAGCAAGCTGAATCCGCTGTCGCGCTTGTTTAAGCGATCTCTCATAACTCCCCTTTACTGAAACTCCGAAATGAACGAATTCACGACGTACGTTAGCGGCGTTTTCTGCTGCCCAGCCGAGTATTGGACCGTAATGGTGACGCTGCGCAGGCTGGGGATCAGGTTGCCCGACCCGTCGTAGAGAGGAGCGATCCCGATCTGGCGCTGGAAGCTGGTCAATGGGATATACGTGTCGTCGGTCGTGTTAAAGATTCCGTCGGCTCCCGGATCCTGCAATGTCTCCTCGCCCGAGGTCGCGTCATCTGCCGTGCCAAAGATTCCGTCCGCGCCCGCGTTATAGATCGGCTGGAACCCGGTCAGGAAGATGCCGCACGGAGAAGAACCGCCGGTGCAGAAAGTGGAGCCCACATTATTGATTTGGTCCCAGTTCATCTGCGTCGTATTGCGGGCGGTCACCACGCTCTCGTACGCCTCATTCGCCAGCTGTTTGGCAATCATGTTTTGCTGCGAGGTCTGGGTGGACGCCATGGCCAGCCCGAAAACACCCAGCAGGCTCACCATTCCCACCGTGAGCACAGCCATCGAAATCACCACTTCCAGCAGCGAAAACCCATTTTCCGCTGACTTCCGGCACCCGCCGCGCGCGATTATTGACGTAGCCATTGATAATTTGCGCCTCCACCTGTCCTGGGGTAGAGTCGCCATCCGTGAATGCGACCACTGGCCCCCCAAAGATCCACCGCCCGCCAACTCAACCCATCGCCACTGAGTCCGAAATACACCACGCCCCCATCCCAGTTGCCGGCGCCCGCACACGCGTTGGTCGTCTGCGCCGAACCGTCCGGGCAGAAGTAAACAACCGTTGCTCCGCCAGCGTTGCTGCTTGCCGTGTAGCCAAAATCGATCGCGTACGACCCCGATCCATAATTGTCCGGAGGTATCACGCCTGAGGGCGGTACGGCAAAGACAACATTGTTAGGGAAGGTGTAGGTTGCGTTCGGGAGTTCGCCCATGTTGCTTTCCCCCGTGATCGGCGCCCATGCCACCGTGATCGTATTGGGGTTGGTGGTGTTCTGAAATGTCACCGAATACGATGTTCGCTGCGACACCGCGTTGTCGCGTGCCTGCCGCATCACCGAGAGCGTCGTGTTATAGGCGTTGACCACATGCTGTGCGTTCAACAAGGGCACGAGGCTGATAACCGAGACCACCGAAACCACGATGGTGAGCGCCACCACCATAGTCATTTCGATCAAGCTGAAACCGCCATCCCGATGCCGCCGACGTCCTGCGTCTATTCCCAGGCTTCTCATAACATTGGCCGCACCCGCGGCTCCCTGCTTTGTAACTTTCAAGTCGCCCAACAAACTCGTATAACTGGTATGGGTCAGCCGGGCATATCCACTTATCCCCGGGGGATCGCAGCGGAGCGCCTGTCTGACTAACTCGATGTTAGGAACTGTCTCGTAACACGTCAAAGTACCGGGGTACACCGGCCTTTCGTACGCTGTCCTTTAGTAAGGTAATCAGGAGGGAGTTACAGGTGTGCTACTAAGTTGGGAGATGCTCTCAACCGGAGATTTGCTTCGTTAGAACTTAACGCTTACCGGGACGGCGTCGCGCGTCAACTTATTTTTTCGCTAGCGAGCGCACATAGTTCACCATGTTCCAGACGTCCTCGTCTTTGGCCCGGTCGCCTTCGGGGGGCATATTTTCGCCTTTGCCATTGCGGATAATGTAGAAGAGTTCGCCATCGGTGCGCCCTTTCAATGAGTCCGGATGAGTGAAGTCGGGCATGTTTTTCATGTCCTCCGCCATGTCACCCTTGCCGTCGCCATCCTTGCCATGGCACATCGCACAGTCGTAGCCATACAACTTCTTGCCCCTGGCGTGCGACTCCGCGCTGGGCTTGACCGGATTCGGCTTGGCCGCATCTTCGGGAGGAATTTTGTATTCGGCGTCCTTCGCATTGGCCGGCGGCGGTTCTTTCGATGCCTGGCCCCACAGCACAAACACAGAAAGAAGCAATATAAGAAGGATCAACGATGTTCTTTGCAACGCGGTTTTCCCGGGCACGCGATTTGCCCATGCCAATTTTTTCAACGCACACCTCCTTCATGGGAGATCGGTCGAACTGGCAAAGATACTCCTCAAGCAGGAAACATGCACGCAAAACTTATGCAGGCGGGCTGAGGATCTTAGTTTTCCTCCACTACGACCCGTCCCTCGGATTTGGCGCCGGCCGTCGGCGTGCGCAACGCACGCACCAGCACCGGCTGCCGCAGCACGGTTTCGAGCAGATGGCGCGCCGCGGCGATCTCTTCCGCCGAACGATCCAGGGCCGAGTACCCCGTCATCCGCACCATCACCGCACCATCCTGCGCGCTGATCTCGAGGCGCGGGGCGTTTTCTGTTTCGTTCAAGCTGGGTCTCCGCCGCGCATCAAGCGCATTCGCCAAACGCAAAATACCCGCCAGTTCCATGGCAACCCGCCGCAGCGGCAGTTCCAACATTTGCAGGGTCTTGCGCTGCGGACGCGGCAATGCCCCGCGATGATAACGCGCCACCACCGCCGCCAATTCAAGTTCGCGTGCACTCAAACCGAGCGGCCGCGGCAGTTTCCGGATCATCCGGTACGAAGCCTTCGAGTGATTCTCCGATCCTTTCGCTTTCCCGACGTCATGCATGAGCGCCGCCGCTTGCAGAATGCCTCGCCAATCCTCGCCACCAGTCAACGAAAAAGGAATCAAGGAAGGGCCGCGCAAGGAAGGGCCGCGCGACGAACCAGCGACAGGGGAAGCAGAACTCCGCGCGCGACCACTCTGCGAAGCAACCGTTAAGCCATTCTGCGCCGCCACGCTCGCCTTCAGCAGCCCAGCATTTTTCAGTCCGTCATACAAAACAAGTGATAGCTGCGCGACCCGCTGCGAATGCGCATAGTCGGGATCAATGTATCGGGCCCATACGCGGAGACGGCTCAGAGCCGCCGCGCGCAACTGAGGTCCTGCCGGCAACGCCGCTCTCCACACCTGCCAGAGCGATTGGCGCCCCACCATCTTCTCCCGATATCTCGCAATCCGCCGCATGCGCTCCACATTCAACTTCTCCCGCCAGCGGCGCCGGCTTTCCACATCGGGAAAAGCCATGATCTCGACCGCGGTCGCCCACAGAACATCGAAATCGTGCACTTCGCCCAGTAGGTCTTGCAACTCTTTGAGGTCGTCGCCCCACAAGGCATGCTGGCGCGGCAGAAAATTTTCCACCGTGTAGCGGAACCGCTTAATGCCAATGCGCAGTTCGTGCCAGCTGACTTGCGATCGCGTCCGCAGAGCGTGTTTGTGCAACTCGTAGGCGGCACTCCATTTTTCGAGCGCCAGATGCATATACACGACGCTGCCTGGACGCACCCGCGCGGCGCGCCGCGGCAGGCTGCGGCCCCACTGCCGCCATTGCTTGCGGTCAAATTGTTGCAGCGCCTTAAATGCTTCCTGCTTGCCTTCAGCTTCGCGCCGGTGCAGGTGCTCCAGCAATCTGTCGCTCACCGGATCCCTCGGCTGGCTGCCATCGCCCAGCTTCTCGATCCACTCCTCCATCACCTGCATGTCGCGCAAGCCGCCGAGCGCCTGAAAAAGTTTCTTCCCCGCCTTTTTCATCTCTTTCCAGGAGGGATCCGGATCGATCGCCATCAATCCGTCGGCCAGCGAACGGCAGCGCCGCAGCGCCACGCGCAAATCGTGTACCGGATCGGCGTCGAACCCATCCGCCGCGCGATCGCACTCCACCAGCACCCGCTCCATCCACGCCCGCAGGCCGAGCTTCGGCTTGGTGGTCGCTGGCTGCGGACCGGTTTTCAAAGCAGGTTTCAGAGCAGGACTGGCTGCCACTATGGCTCCCTCATGCCGACGGCAACCATTGTCGCCCCTTTGCGCGAATTCTTCTAGAGGAGGAGCTTTCAGCCGCCATCCGTTCAGAATGGCGCGTCCCTGGGGGCTACTACTGATGACTACTTCAGAGGACTACCTCTGACGACTACTTCTGAGCTTCGATCTTCTCGATCACGAGCGCGGTCGATCCTCCCCGTTCAAACACCTTCCCGCTAGCCGTAACCTTCTGCCCGGCGAATGGTAGGAGCCGCTCGTTCTGCCCGCTGGATGGAGTCGTGTCCGCAATGGGCCAATAGATCGTGCCGCTATCGGTCAAAATCACCAAAGGAGAACCAGCTTTTGCGCACGCCGTGGCGCACTCAGCGCTGATCGGTTTCTTCAGACCCTTGGTGAATGCGCAAGCCGAATCCAGCACGTAACCCTTAACCGTGGTCGGCTTGCCGGCGTCACTACTCCAGGCCAAAACGCCGGCAACCAACGCCAGCGCCAGAGAAATCTTCACTGCATTACGAAAAGTCATTCGCAATCCTCCGTGAAAACACTGCACCAAGCTACTCACCGTGATGTTGCGGGACAATACTTCGAAAACACTATGCCCTCGTTATATGCGGCAACGCTACAGCGTGACCATAATAGTGCCTTCAAAGTGAGCGATCCTGTCGAAAGATCCCCATAGCACTCATTGACCGGGCTTCTGAGTGCTATCGCTGATAACAACAGTTATCATTCTCCGGAGGGTGCGGGGAGTTGCCTATGGCTGCACTGCGAATAGTTGCGGTGATTGTTCTGATGTCGGTGTTGGTCTCCGCTCAGTCGCGGCCCGGGACAATCAAAGAACCGGGTGTCTATAAGATTAGCGATCTCTTCAAAGCGGCTGACGTTGTCGCTCTTGTAAAAATTGTTTCTGGGGACACTGAGAGTTACGGCCATGCCGTGTACCAAGGCGAAGTGATTCAGAGTTTCAAGGGGATGCCCCGCGGAGCGGCAATCTACTTCGGCCCTTTTGTTGGGGAAAAACTCGGGTGGGAATATGTTCTGTTCCTCCGCAATGCCAGGAAGCCGATCACTCCGAAAACAACGGCAACAGCCAGCTACGGAACGGTTCCCTATTCGGCGGTTTTCAACGAAGGGTACTCATCAATGGAAACGTCGTACGCATGCGTGTTTGATGGAAAGGAGATCGCCCAGAAATGCGACTACGGCGTGCGAGTCTGTACGGACTACATCAAGCTCCCACAGTCGATGCCCGCGTTTCCTCCTGCAGACAACGATCCTCCGTTCGGTTGCCGATGGGTCAGAAAGGCTGTTCTCCTCTCCCTATTGGATACGCTGGCTAACCCCACGAAGTGATCCCTTGTCTCGCCCGGTGAAAATCGCGATAGCACCGACTACAGCACGTCCGGTAATTTTGGCTATGATGCGGGAACGAATCGAGCGATTCTTCAAGAATCTAGCCTCGGCGCTTGGCCACTGCATCTTCGAGGACGCCGAGGCGCTGGTAATTGTGATCCCTGCGCTAGTCTGCGTCGGCATCCTTTGGCTAATCGGTGTGGCCGTTTACGATTTTGCCCTTGATCCGCATGTTACGACGGCAGCCACACTCGATTCGCTTTCCATCAGCCCCGATAAATGGATTTCGCGTTGATGGTGCGACTGGAACTTCTCCAAAACAGTTACGCTGTCCTCGGCCTCATCCTGCTACCGCTCCTTCCTCGCAGTGCTCGTTGCTGCATGCCTGCCAAGAGAACGCCGCAAACAGGTCTTACAGAGGCTTCGACGCCTACAGTTCTAAGACGATGATTGGTGATAAATCGCCATACCACCAACGATCATTTCCCTGGGGAACCGGTAATTTAGGCGCAAAGAAAATGCCAGCCCCGCGTTCAGGAAACGCGAGAACTGGCAATTGATAAGGGATAACTGACAACAACCCTACGTGCTCAGCACCTTCTCCCGCTCCTCCGCATCCTGGAGTTCCTGCTGCGGCGAAGCGGGCAGCGCAATCTCCAGCACCTCATCGATCGTCTTCACATAATGTGTCGTCAATCCGTGTAACTGCTCTGGCGTCAGGTCTTCTTCGACGTTGGTCTTGTTATCCGCCGGAAGAATGACGTCGTGCACCCCGGCGCGCTTCGCGGCCAGGACTTTTTCCTTGATGCCGCCCACCGGCAGCACGTTCCCGCTCAGCGTGATCTCACCCGTCATTGCAGTCAGCGGACGCACCTGTTTGCCGGTCAGCAAAGATACCAGTGCCGTCACAATCGTCACGCCAGCCGACGGACCGTCCTTTGGGATCGCTCCCGCCGGCACGTGAATGTGTATGTCGTGGTTCGCGAAGAATTCCTCGTCAATGTTCAACAGCTTCGCGTTCGAACGCACCCAGCTCAGCGCCGCCTGCATCGATTCGCGCATCACATCCTGAATCTGCCCGGTGATGGTCAGCCCGCCCTTGCCCTTCATCTGGTTGGCTTCGACGAACAGCACGTCGCCGCCCGAGGGCGTCCACGCCAGTCCTACAACCACGCCGGCACGCTTCGTGCGCTCCGCGATTTCGCCTTCGCTGCGCACCTTGATGCCGCCGAGAAATTCCGTAACGATCTTGTTAGTCACGACCAGCTTCTCGGTTTTACCTTCGGCCAATCGGCGCGCCTGCTTGCGGCAGATTGTGCCGATGGTGCGTTCGAGGTTGCGCACTCCGGCCTCGCGCGTGTAATGGCGGATGATGTAGCTCACCGCCTCCTCCGGAAATTCGATCTGCTCCGGCGTGATTCCGTTCTCTTCAATCTGCCGCGGAATCAGGTACTGAAAAGCGATGTGCACTTTTTCTTCTTCGGTGTAACCCTGAAGCTCGATAATTTCCATGCGATCGCGCAACGGCTCTGCAATCGGATCGAGCATGTTCGCCGTGGTGATGAACAAGACCTTCGACAGATCGAAAGTTACGTCCAGATAGTTGTCGCGGAAGGTCGCGTTCTGCTCCGGATCGAGCGCTTCGAGCAGCGCCGACGCCGGATCGCCGCGAAAATCGCGCCCCACCTTGTCGATTTCGTCGAGCATGAAGACCGGATCTTTCGTCTCCGCACGGCGAATGCCCTGAATGATCTGACCAGGCAACGCTCCAATGTAAGTGCGCCGATGGCCGCGAATTTCAGCCTCGTCATGAACGCCGCCGAGCGACAGACGCGTGAACTTGCGTCCCAGCGCACGTGCGATTGATTTACCGAGCGATGTTTTACCTACGCCTGGAGGGCCAACAAAACAGAGAATCGGTCCCTTCATGCCGGGCTTCAATCGCCGCACCGAAAGGTAGTCGAGAATGCGGTCTTTCACCTTCTGCAAATCATAGTGATCGGCATCGAGAATTTCCTTCGCCTTCGGGATCTCGATCTCTCCGCCCGAAGTCTTCGCCCAGGGCAGCACGGCCAGCCACTCGATGTAATTTCGCGTGACCGAATAATCCGCCGCCATCGGTGACATGCGCGCCAGGCGCCCGAGTTCTTTAAGCGCTTCTTTCTTCACATCGTCGGGCATTCCCGCCGATTCAATCTTCTGCTTCAGTTCTTCAGTGTCGCGAGCGCCTTCGTCCTGCTCGCCCAGCTCTTTCTGGATCGCCTTCATCTGCTCGCGCAAATAATATTCGCGCTGCGTTTGCTGCACGCGATCCTGCACTTCCGACTGGATCTTGTTGCGCAGTTGCTGCACTTCAAGCTCTTTAGCGAGGTGCTGGTTGATTTTTTCGAGACGCACGCGGACATCAGTCGTCTCCAGCGTCTCCTGCTTGTCAGAAGTCGAAAGCGAGGGCAGGGAAGAGGCGATAAAGTCGACCAGTCGTCCCGGCTCTTCGATGTTCATCGCGACGGTAGAAAGCTCGTCCGAAAGCGTTGGCGAGCCCGCCACAATCTGCTGGAACAAAGTCAGCACGTTGCGCTGCAGCGCCTCAATCTCCGAATCCTTCGGAGGAATAATCTCCGGGATCGTGGTCACCCGCGCCCGCATAAAAGGAGATAGCTGAGCGAAGTCGGCCAGACGTACGCGCTCCAGGCCTTCAGCAAAAACAAAGAGACTCTGGTTCGGCATCTTGACGACTTTATGCACCACGGCCAGGGTCCCGATGGCGTAGAGATCGGTCGGCTGCGGCGTATCTACGCGCGCCTCGCGCTGCGCGACGACGACGATAGTCTTGTCCTCGCCCAGCGAGTTAATAAGCTGAACCGAACTCTCGCGGCCGACGGTTAGCGGCAGCACGGCATGCGGGAAGAGAACGGTATCGCGCACCGGCAAGATCGGCAGCGAACGTTCGGTGGTTTCGTAAGAAGTAAGCTCAGTAGTATTGATAGGATCGCTCATGATTCAGTTACCCATTTTCCCTTGAGTGGGTTTCACTCAACCTTTGATGATCCGAACTGCGAAAAAGATGCAGGGTGTCGGGCTAGGCTGTTGAATTCTAGACCTTTTTCGCAGTTTTGCAAGACACAGAATGGGTACGGCCCACTTCCGTAATCGAACCTGGCATTCGTCGTTTCCCCTAAGATTGTCGCCAGAGTCTGGCCCCATAGAAGCCGGCCCCATAGATCATAGTCTGAAGGCTTCAATCCCCAATGTGCACTTCCTCACAGCAAGTTGTGATGAATGAATTGCCAATTCGGACACCCTCCGATCGCTCCGCCTGCCCGCGCCTTCGCGCGCCTATAATGGAAACATGCCAATTTCAGCCCGAAACAAACTGCGCGGCAAGATCGAAGAGATTCAACTGGGCGACATTATGGCCCATGTTGTCGTTCGCGTCGGGGACAATCTTATCGAGAGCGCCATCACGCGTCGCAGCGCCGACGAGCTCAAACTAAAAAAGGGCGATACCGTCACCGCCGTCGTCAAAGCTACCGAGGTTATGATCCAGAAGGACTGACGATTAGGACTGACGCTCTTTTCAGCGCATGCTTCACGGCGCGGCGATAATCTTCAACGTCGTCACCTGCCTCACCCATCGTGCCATCCTCTTTTCGTCAGGTACCACGATTCGATAGGGCCCCTCCTTGGCATCGAGCGGCTTGCCGTCTTTCAGGAAAGCCAGAATGACCCGTTTGTCGCCGAAGGCCGGGTCAATCTCCGGCAGCGCAAACACTACGCGATATCCGTCGGCAGCTTCCGCCAGTAAATAAGAAGCCATTCGTTTGCCCTTCATGGTTTCGCCCAAAGCCACTCCCGCTTTCTCCAACACGCTATTGAGCGCGACGCCATCAAAGGTGGCGGAGGAACTGGCTGCGCTGGTCGTGACCTTCACCCGCGGTAAAGCTTCAACGTCGGCCCGCGTCAGGACAGTCTGCTTTCCGCTCTCATCCTGAACCGTCAGTTGCTGACCCGACGCAAAAACAGCCAGCAGCGTCACAGCCAGCAGCACAGCGGGATAGAACCAGTGATTCCTCATAGCAGACTTCTAATTCACACTTCTCAGCTCAAACCCGCAAAATCATCACTTCAGTCGCCTTGATCAACGCGGCCGCAGTCTGCCCCGCCTTCAGTTGCATCTCGCGAGCTGAATTCGCAGTGATGATCGACACTATCTGCTGGCCGCCAATCGAAATCTTTACCTCCGCCATCAGCCCGCTGATGCGCACCGAATCGATGCGTCCCACCAGTTGATTGCGCCCGCTGACCCGCCGGATCACTTCCTTCCGCTCTTTTTCGCTCCGACCGCGCGTCCGAAATAACAGCTTGTCCACTTCGCTCTCGGGGATGCGATGGTGCCCTCCCGCCGTCTGCACGCTGCGAATCTTACGCTTGTAAATCCACTGTTTGATGGTTGGAAAACTTATTCCAAGTTTGAGCGCGGCGTCTCGCAAGTGCAGCAACTCATCGGCATTTTGCTTCTCGGATTTGCCGCCACTGCGCATCGGAACGAAATCCTACCCCCGATGCCAGTCGCGGTCAACCGCCGCTCATTCCAGGATCAAAGGTAAATTGATCTGTAATATTAGCTAAAACAGCATCATATTTGACACAACAATCGTATGTTCAATACACTTCTTGATTCCTGAACAGATCGAATCGCCGGAGGATTGTTTCATGCGCAGGACTGCTCGATTTCTCACCCTGATCTTGCTTTTGTGGCATGCGGCAGGCGCGTTCCCGGCTCACGCCCAGACCCAAACCGGAGCGAGCCTCTCCGGCATAGTCACCGACCAAGCCGGCGCAGCCCTCAGCGGCGTCGCGGTGACCATCAAGAATGTCGACACCGGTGCAACCCGCACCGTCGCAACCGACGCCGGCGGGCAATATCGTGCCTCCGGCCTGCGTCCGGGATTCTTTGACATTCGAACCGCCAAATCAGGCTTCGGCGATGAAACGCGCCTGGGAATCAGCGTAGCCCTCGGCCAGGACGCCACCGTCGACATCAAGATGCAGCGGAACACTCCCGACCCCTGCACCAGCGGACACGAGTTCGCGACCACCGACTGCACTCTGACATGGCACGGCATCACGCTGTACGGCGCGTATGACATCGGCGTTGGCTGGGTCAGCCATGGCTTGCCCGAAAACGGCTACAACTATGAAGGCGAATCTCTGGTCAACCGGAACGGCTATGAACATCGATTCGTCGTCGCACCGAATAACCTGCAGCAGTCGGGTCTCGGCGTCCGCGGCAAGGTAGAGTTTGCACCTGGCTGGTCGGTAGTGTTCAACGCTTCCACTGGCATCAATCCGCAGTCCGGCCTCCTCGCCAACGCGTCCAAGACCGACATCATCAACAACGGCCTTCCCCGCGCCAGCTACTCGATCGCCATTGACGGCGCGCGCGCCGGCCAGCCCTTCAACGACGAATACTATGGAGGTGTGTCGTCCAAGATTTTCGGTACGCTGACCTTCGGCCGCCAGCGCTCTCTCGGCACCGATGCCATGCTCCAGTACGATCCGGCCGGCGGATCGTATGCCTTTTCCTACATCGGCTATAACGGGACCATGGCCGGCGGCGGCGACACGGAAGACAGCCGTTGGGACGACGCCGTGAAGTATCGCATCGCTTATGGTCCTATCCATTTCGGCGCGATGTATAAATTCGCCGACGGTTCTGCCGGTTGCTACTCGGCCGTCTCAGGCTGGACTGCCACTAGCTGTACGCCGGAAGCGGCGCATAACAACGCCTATGGATTCGATCTCGGTGGAGAAGTCGCTGAAGGTCCGGGCAAGTTCTCCGCCGACGCCGTCTTCCAACATTACAACCAGGCGAT
>Ga0210396_10000219_pt1 | contig 88516 bp, 75 predicted proteins | sample IncBWH17OmetaG_FD_155466 | JGI IMG/M metagenome (GOLD analysis project Ga0210396, IMG submission 155466) | Forest soil microbial communities from Barre Woods Harvard Forest LTER site, Petersham, Massachusetts, United States - Inc-BW-H-17-O ... | reverse complement strand
AAGACTCACGACCCCGTGCAGCGGAGAATCCTTCTCTGAAACGAATAGCAGGAGCAGGTCCTGTATACGACCGCTATGCACCGCGAGATCCAGGGATGCCGTTTTTGCCGCGGCGTTCGGGCGCCGAGCGATACTGCCGTGTGAGATTACCAACGTTCGCGACACAAGTGCGTTCACTTGCTCGAGGCTGACATCGCCATTGGATGGATCAATGCCCACACGGAAGTTGGTCTGTAAGCGGATTTTGTGGCTGCTGCCCTTGACCTCGAAATCAGGAGTGGTTGTGGCGCCCTGTACGGCAATGTTCTCGAGTGTTCCCTGAAACGTTCCATCCGACGCTAGCCGTCCGTTGATCCCTCCAAACACGCCAAGATCCGCGTCGCGGAATGAATAGGTACCCTCGATTGGGGTAGCAGCGACCCGGTCTATCTTCCAGGGACCAAAACTTCCACTCGCGCGCACCTCCCCCGGCGGAGTCGGATTCTGCACGCGAACATCAAATCTCATCGGGTCGTGAGCTGCCAAATGATGCGCCACAAACTCATGTATAACGAAGCGAACTTGAGCTTGTTTTGGATTGTGCCGGCTAAAATCGACTGATGCGTCGTTTGCTCGGAGTTCATCCACAACAATTTCTGACTCCGTAGGCTGCCAGCGTGGCCCCGTTCCAAATGCAGGGAATGTCAGGTTGGCCTTTTCCGCTCGAATCAACGCGAGGTGTTTGGTAAGAAGTCCGGTTATGGTTCCTTCAATCGTAAGTTTTTCGACGGTCATTTTCGTTTCATTTTGTGGGCCCATCCCCCGCAACAGAATTACTCCTTCCGCAATGCAACCCGGATGTGGGAAGTAAACGCGTCTGAAGATGCGAAACTGCACTTTGCTCGACGTCGCATTTTCAAGGTTTTCGATGACATTCCGCTCAGTGAATGGCCATGCATGCGCCAGATAGATTGCCGAGCTTATGACGACGATGGCAGCGACGAAAATGGCGAGTCGCCACCGCTTGCGCCCTCGAATTCGTCCCACCAGATCATCTGCACTCGCCTCCGCACCATCCAATGCTGGCCGCATCTTCACATGCCCCCGTCCTCGCGAAACTGCTGTTGAGATGCTTTCGAGAGATGTGGACAGCACCCACAATTGATAGGGCTTTCACTTGAGAAAGAAACTGAAAGACCTATAGCCGAATGCTTGGGTTAGGCGTCTCACATCGGTGGCGGAGTAGACGCAATGAACTCTGCCGGGAGCACTGCAAAGGCCCGCTATTTGTAGCGACAGTGCGTCTAGCCGGATCGGGCACCAGCTGGATGCAAGCGAGGTCGCTGATGCCACATTTTCAATCAAGCCTCTCGCCCGATTTCGCGATGGTGCTGACATCCTGACGGGCGACATCACGACTCGAACTCTATACAACCTGACGTGGTATTAATGGTTTGTCTAGAATTGCCTACAGAGTACCCTGTATCGACATGTTCAATGGCTCTGCTACGCTTTCGCTAGCTTCGTGCGGCTTAGGGCTTGTGTGGGGAACCGAAGTTGCCGTCTTCGTGCGTGCCTTCGACCAGACGCGCGAAACAAAAGATACTAGTCCAGATTGTCAAAGATCCGAGGTGAAGCGTGTCTCTACGAATTCTGGTCGCAGATGACCATCCAGTGGTTCGTCAGGGGATTTGTTCCCTTCTGAAAGCGCGCCCTGGTTGGGAAATTTGCGGGGAGGCATCGGAAGGCCGGCAAGCGGTTCAAATGGCGAAAGATCTCTCGCCCGACATCGTGATCCTGGATATCGCGATGCCTACTTTGAACGGACTCGATGCTACCCGTCAAATACTTAGCGAGAATGCCGATCAGAAGGTGCTCATTCTGACAATGAGCGATTCCGAGCAGCTTATTCGTGAAGTGCTGGGCGCGGGGGCGAGGGGTTTTGTGCTGAAATCAGATGCCGCGAAAGACTTGGTCGCCGCCGTGCAGGCACTCGAGCGGCATCGCACGTTTTTCACCTCAAGGGTGCAGGACATTTTGGACAGCTACTTTGCGCCCTCCAGTTTGGCGACTCTGCCTACTTTGACGAGTCGGGAGCGGGAAGTGCTTCAGTTGATCGCGGAGGGCAAAACGACGAAGGAAGTGGCCGTGATCTTGGGATGCAGCGTCAAAACAGCGGAGACTCACCGGAGCAATTTCATGCGCAAGCTCCACCTGCATTCGGTGAGCGAGGTCGTTCTGTACGCAATCCGCAATCAAATCGTGCGAGTGGATCAGTTTGCAACCTAGCGCTTCCCATGCGGAAGTTCTCTCCGCCGCGATTTCTGAATTGGAGAAGCGGGTGCAGCAAAATCATTTGGATTTCCACAACCCCAACACCGCGCCCGTTGGATCCTGAATAAAACTAAACCAACCCATCCCGCTCACCTCAGTGACATCCTTCATAACCTTGCCGCCCAGCGATTCAGCTCTCTGGGTGGCACCGTGAATGTCGTCGACCTCCACGTAAGGTAGCCACCCTGCAGGGCCGCCTGCAACCTGTTTCATGATTCCGCCGCCTGTTCCTGCCCCGACTTCAATCATGGTGTAGGACCCATCTGGGACGGCGGTGTTCGGAACGTCCGCCAATTTCCATTGAAACAATTTCGAATAGAAGGCTTTTGCCTTGGCAGGGTCAGGGGTATTCAGTTCCACGTGGACAAATGCGTTTGCCACCACGCCTCCTCTTCTTCAGCAACGATCCTAATGATTTACCGATACATTGCGCTGGAGCAAATTCAACTACGCAACGTCTGCGGGTACCACGATAGTCGCGACCATCAAGAGAATGGTACCTCAGAATCGCCCGACTCGCCGAGACGCAGGCTGTTGATCTGGTTTGTCGCTTTCAGATCAAAGCAAGTAGATCACCGATGCAGGTAATCGGATTCAGCTTCACTCGTGAGAAAAGTGAATGTTCGCACCTCTGTCCACCGACACACTTCGCACACTGCGTGCCGATTGTTGTACTTTCAAGACGAAGATTGACCATTAGCTCAGAGATGAGACTTGTTGAATGACCTTTTTGTCGATTGTCAGGCAGCGTGCCGAAAGGATACCAGGCGATTCGAGTCGACGTCTGTACAAGCAAGTCTTCCCGAAGCAGGCATTCCGTCCGCCATGCTTTCCGCCCAGCGGTCGAGCGCCTTCTTGACTTCCGCAAGGAGGAGTTGCTTGGTGGTTGGATTCGACTCGGCGAACGCCGCCCGATAGAGATCGCTAAAGTCTGTGAAACGATGAGTTTGATTCATTCTGCACACTCGAGCAGGGTACAAACGAGTTCAGTATCTGAGTCTTATAACCCATCCGTGTACGAACCGAGCAATCGGGTCTTCACTGTACGGCTGCATCTCGATGCGCTCCCGCACACGCCTCTTTGATCGGCTCTGCACCTCGATCGCAACAGCAATCCGGTGCAGTAGAGATCGTCGAAATCGCCATAAAGCTGACACCGTACTAAACCGTCACATGCGTAAACTCTGCATGAGACGCAACGTTTAGATAAGGGCCTCGCGTCTCAACGGTGATCGGAATGTCGTATAAACGACCTTCATGCGAAACAAAACGAATGTGCCAGATGTAATCGTCATTGGTGCAGGGATGGCAGGGCTGGCCGCCGCTGTCAGACTAGGGCAGTCGGGCTTGTCGGTCTTGATTCTCGAGGCGCGTGATCGGATTGGCGGCAGGGTTCTAACACAGACTGATAAGTCCCTGGGAGTCCCGATCGAGCTTGGGGCAGAGTTCATTCACGGTTTTCCTCCCGAAATATGGGAGCCGCTACAGAGATCAAACATCACAGTGACGGAACTGGAAGGTGAGAACTGGTGTGTCGATGATGGCCATCTGCATCCGTGCCGGTTCTTTGCTCAGGTCGACAGGATTCTGGAGAAGATGGACGATCAGGGGCCTGACGAGTCCTTCCTCCAATTCCTGGAGCGAACCTCTCCGCGGACGGCTGATTTCAGGGAAGCGAACGCGAGAACGAGAGCCTTGGGTTACATCGTGGGTTTCAACGCAGCCGACCCTAATCTGGTGGGAGTTCATTGGCTGGTGAAGGGGATGCAAGCAGAAGAAACTATCCAGGGGCAGCGGGCCTTTCGCGCTGTGAATGGATATGAGAGTTTGCTTGCGATTTTTCGCGAGCAACTGTCCGAAACAGGCGCCGCATTCCGCATGGAAACAGTGGTTAAGAGCGTCGATTGGAGCCCAGGAGAGGTGACAATCAGCGCACACGATCGTGACGGTTCTTCAACCTTTAAAACCAGTCGCGCCGTGATTACAGTGCCTCTCGCAATCTTGAAAGCGCCTCCGGGAGAACTCGGCGCCATTCAGTTCACACCAGGGTTGCAAAGAGAAAAAGTCGTAGCTCTGGATAAATTGGAAATGGGGAAAGTGATACGCCTGGTTTTGAAATTCAAGCAACGGCTCTGGGAAGGAATTTCGCCTGCAAACGGGGAACAGACATTGGCAAACATGAGCTTCCTTTTTTCACAAGACGAGTGGTTTCCGACCTGGTGGACAGCAATGCCTGAGAAGACGCCCGTCATGACCGGCTGGGCGCCATTCGACTGTGCAGAGCGGCTAACGTCAAAAAGCGCTGCCTTTGTGGTCAATCAAGGGCTAGAAGCCTTGGCCCGACTGCTGACTATCGGAGTTGGGGATCTTCAACACAGCTTGGAGGACGCGTATTTTCACGACTGGCAAAGCGATCCCTTTTCGCGCGGTGCGTACAGCTACGGCAAAGTTGGAGCCGATGGCGCACAAGAAGCTTTAGGTCGCCCGGTCGAGAACACACTCTTCTTCGCTGGGGAGGCAACAGACACTTCAGGACATAATGGAACTGTGCACGGGGCCATTGCGAGTGGGTACCGAGTTGCTGAGGAGGTTCTGCGGGAAGCCCGTTGACAATATCTGACGCAGTTAATCGGGGCGAGCCTGATTTGTTTCCGTATTCTGCGACCGCTCGTTTCCGCCTGGGGTATGAAGGCGATCTCCTACCCACCAAAGCAGCAAAGAGACTGAAATCCATCCCAGGGTCGCAACAGGAATCACCAGCCACGTGCTGTGCAGAGGTTCAAGTTGCCATACTACGAAGGCGAAAGCGAACAGTGCGACACTTCCCAATGCGGCACCCGCGGCATCGACCGCGACGGCTTTTCTCCCGGCCAGTTCCGCATTTTTTTGTCCCTCACGCCGGGCTTTTCTCCTTTCATGCTTTTCGATCAGCGTCGCGCTTGCCGGGAAAATGGCTGGGAACGCAAGAAACAGCCCTCCCACCACCGGCCCAAATGTTTTGGCGATGACGCCGGCGATTGCGGTGATGAGCCCTCCAAACATGAAACGAACCGCATATTCATACCACTTGGTTTCCCCCACCGCCGAAAAGTCGAGGTGTACCTGCATTGCTATCGCAACCAGGCGAAATACAGTGCGAGGGATACGCCAAACCAGATCGGAACGGCGCAGAGAGTAACCACGGCTGCGCCTGCTTTGTAGCGCGTCATCAGCCAGCTCACGCAGCTCCCGTAAAGGAGGAACGCGATTGCTCCGGCAAGCATGGAGCGAGCCTCCAAGGCGACGTAGGCTGCACCTTCAGATACGATTGTGAGCCCTAAAGTGGCCAGCGCCACGGAGGGCGCAGCACCGAATAATCCGGCAAAACTCTTGGGCTTGAGGATATCGCCGATCACCGCAAACACAGAAACTACAACCCCGCCGATCAGGAAGCGGATGAGGATCTCGCGCATTGCAACTCCTGGCGGGCTACCGCATCCCGGATTTCACCAGCTTGCGCGCACGATCAGGTCCTTTAAGGGCGAGTACTTTGTATTCCTCGCGCGACAGCTTGTGGTAGTTCACAAAAAACTCCTCAAGTTCCCGACAAAATTCCTCGCCTAGGTCGCCGACGGTTTTGATATCTGCCCAGCTGTGCGCATCTTGTTCCACCGCGATGATCCGGTCGTTCCTTTCTTTGTCCTTCTTGTTGCCCTTCTTGATTTGCTCGCCTTCGATCACACCGATCGGACGACACTTGAGCATGCATCCGGGGAACGCCGGCTCATCCATGAGCACGAGAACGTCGATAGGATCTCCGTCATCGCCTTTGGTGGACGGAACAAATCCGAAATCATAGGGGAAGGCCATTCCAGCAGGGAGGACCTTCTTCAGCTCGAATGTGTGTTCGTCGGGATTGAAGGCAAACTTGTTTCGGCTGCCTTTTGGAGTTTCGACGACGACTCGAAGCAGTTGCTTCTCTTGAGAAACAAGCGGGTCAAGGCGGGACGGATCCGCCAGCCCATTCTTCTTGCCCATTTGACCTCCAAACCGCTGAAAAATGGATGCGCGCCGCGAGTGGAGGGTTTGATCGTTCCTGGGGCCTACAGTCGTCATTCAGGCGCGGTCGGGCATTACTTCGATGTGCAGCGCACAGACATGTCGATAGAGTAACCAGCTAGATACTAGGAGACTTCATGCTGAGGATCAGGGGAAACAAAGAGTTTGTTCAGTGGTGGGAGCATTGGATGTCCCGAATTCACGCGAATCGCAGCGGGTCTCAAACGAAGCCCACCGATAGGCCAAGTAAGGAATCCGGACGTGAGAGCAAACAGCGTGAGAGCAAACGAGGCGAGATAAAAAGCACCGTGCAATCCACACGGAACGGCGCTTTTTTCACAGATCCGGCAGCCCGATTAACTCGGTCAATTCAAAGCTGAGATCCAATTTCGTGGTTCTTCAAAGTTGCGCATCGAAACATCGAGGGTCTGGCAGGAAGGGAACTCAGGTAACACCTGTATTGCTAACTGTGCTTAATAGTGACACTTATCTTGTCAAGCTTCTTGCTTCAGAGTGTCTCTTGGGCTCCGCTACCCAGTGGACGAGTATCGCGCGTGCTCATCAGCCTCCGTGCGTTCGGGAGGGCATTCGATGCCGATTCGCATACTGATCGCGGACGATGACCCAGCGATCCGCAGGCTTTTTCGGAGATTGCTCGAGGCACAGCCAAATTGGCAAGTGTGTGGCGAAGCGGTTAACGGAATCGATGCTGTCGAACAAGTGAAGCAGGTGGCGCCGGACTTGGCGATCTTGGATCTGGGCATGCCGCTCATGAATGGCATTGAAGCCGCCCGAGAAATCTCGCAGAGCAATCCTGCACTTCCTTTGCTTCTTATCAGCGTTCAGGAAATGTCGGATCAACTTGTTGAGGCTGCGAGAAATGCGGGGTTCAAGGGCGCGGTTACGAAGAGTCGAGGACGTGAAGTCGTGACTGGAGTCGAAGCAGTCCTTCAAAACGAACTGTTTTTCAGGCGCGACGAGTTGAGATAAAACTCCGAGAGTTCTGGTTCAAGAAGGAGAAACCGCGGACGCCAAAATCCGTACCAGGCGGGTCCTTCTATTCTGCTGTAAACCTTCTATTCGCGGCTTGTTGCTGACTTAGCAGGTGTCCGTGAAAAGACGCTCCAGGAACTGGAGCGTCTCGTTCAATGCGTAGACATGCTTTCCGTTGCTCTTCGGCGGCTTGCGATCTCATCGCAGGTGCTTACGCGGCGGCGGATAGATAATTGCGGCGCGCAACCTCGATGGCAATCTGCGGGAGATCCGGAAGCAACGATAAGCCTGTTTGGATCGTTCCACCAAGCACTCGGCTTAAGGCTAACAAAGCTTCACTGCCGCAGGCAGCGCAATGCCCATTCAAACCCTCGCTGATGACGTCGCAGTTGGCGCACAGAACGGCCTTGTGAAGGCGAACAAGATTTGCGTTGGACCATGCGTGATCACTCATCTGATTCGCTCCTGTCTGCGGAGGTAAAATCGCCGGTCAACGGTGCAGTTAAATTGCCATATCCCGTTTCGTCGTAAAAACATTTATTTCCTGCCACATTGCGAGGATATGCTTAAGTAACGATGTCAGCGCGAAGTCGCAAAACCTTGCGCATTTGAAGGCTTCTGAGAAGCGCCCGATCAAGGTCGTTGACTATTCATGCAGGCCCCCGCTTGGGACTAGCAGAGACCCAAGCCGCCTCAGTGTGTGCTAGCGAACTCGTCGCCTTCTTCCTCACATTAGACACAGCGTATTTCAGTGCGGTCTCTCCACGAGTTTTTGAATTCCGCAAGCAACAAACCGTGGCCGTCGAAATTAAGTCTCTAGGTCTGCTCGAACTGTGCTTGCTCGATAACACAGTATTAAAATATAGTTGAAGTATGGAAGCATAGCTTGTATAGTATGACATGAGGAAAGTATCGCATGGCAAACGAACAAAAACCGAAGCATAGTCAGAGGGCCATGAGGTACCGCCGAGTGGACGTAGCCGATCTTGATCGCGGCCGCCGTGGCAAACATCACGACCTCGTCCAGGGCATCCTGGAAGAGTTGCAGGCGGCGCCGCCGGGTGCTGCGCTCGAAATACCTTTGTCCGAAGTGGGGATCGAGCTGGCGAATCTGCGTTCCGCCGTTCATCGCGCATCCGCGGGCAGTGGAATTACGATTGAAACACTGGCTGACGAGAGGAACTTTTACGTTTGGCGAAAGGATGCTCTGTCGCAGAAGTAACGTCCCATCGGCCCACTGGGCGACCACATGTCGTCCGTGGATATAGGTGGATAAAGGAGGTTTCTATGGAGAACTTGAGCTTGGATGGAAACAATCTTGAGTGGAAGAAGATGTTCCAGGAAGCCTTGGTTGAAGTAAATCCCGAGAAGCTGAAGGGAAAGATAGCTGAGTCCGAAGCGGCCATCTTTCAGAGACTTCAGGCCCTGCAGCCTGCGTCCGATAACGTTGAAGAACTGCGCGCTTTGCAGGACGCTTCCAATGCTCTTCTCGTGTTAAAGCGGGAAGTGCTGAAATTTCCAGATTGGTGAACTGAAAGGTTTCAATTATTTCCCAGCAGTTCCTGTGCTCGATGAATCAGGGTTTGGATGTTCTGCGCTTTGGAAATGACCGCATTCACCCCGGCGTTGATGGCTTCTTTTCGTAAAGCGTCGTCAGTGTGAAGCGAACACAAAATCAGGGGCACTTGGGGCATGATTTGATGAAGTACCCGGGCGGCTTCCAGACCATTCATAACCGGCATGGAGGCGTCCAGCACAATCAAGTCCGGATTCAATCTTTGTGCTTTCTCGATCCCATCGCGCCCATCTACAGCTTCGCCGCACACCACCCAGCCGTCATTGAATTCCAGGATGTTTTTCAGTGCCCGTCGAATGGCGGGATTGTCGTCGACGACCATGATTCGTTTTGGCACTATCGAATGATCGTTCTCTAGTTGCGTCAATTTTTGCAATCAGGTGTAGGCTGTACAGCGCATCGGTGTGAACCAGAAGTTTGCCGGAAGAAGCAGTTCTTGCGGATGGAGGGCATTGCTGCGAAACACCCACCCCATGCTACGACCCACTCCGACTATTGTCCGGCGGGTGCCTGCATATCTGGCGCTGATTTGGGCGGTGTCATTCGCTCAGGCTGCTGATCCCCGCTCTTGGCGCTGATCGAAGCGCCTCGAATGTCGATCAGGTCTTCGCGCGAATCTTCCGGGCAAACTGCTACAGGGATTTGTTGGAATCGCAGCGCCCGGATGGCCGGGAGGGGCTTCGGTTCTTGCATTTCCGACCGCCCCAACAGCGAAGGATTCGTGGGTTTAGATTTCACGGCCGAGTCGCACTGGATTGATTTTTCTGGAGCTGGCTGAGTCCAGCCGGCAGATGTGCCCAAAAGCGTAAAACAAAAAACCAGCGCAATCCCGGCTGTGTTACGCATATTGTGCCTTCCCGACGGGCGGCGCAAACTTAGTCTACGAAGTGTGAAACGATTTTCCTGTCTTTGTCTAAACCTGTCTATACATATTTGTGTGTAGCGTGTCTGTGTCGCGAGCCGCACGTTGCGTACCATCTGCGGCTAAGGCCAGTTTTACAGCGAACCCTTCAGGCGGGATTTGCACGTTGACACGCATTTTCTGCGACTCCCATTTGCGGGTTTATGCGCAAATTAGTGATTCTCCGACGAGGATCCTGGCAATTACTTTGCAAGGGTCAAGATGGGCCGATGGAAAACCTCATGTTTCAGGGGAACCCCTATATGGAATCGGAGTTCAAACGGCCTTTTTTCAAGAGGAGGAGATGCAATGCGGAAATTGTTCACAATGGTCTTGCTTGTACCGCTAAGCGGAATCGGTCTTCAAGTGGCGGCCCAGCAGCCGCGACAACAGGCTGACCAATCCAGTTCTCAACCGCAACAGCAGACCAATGCGAGTAGCCAGCAATCAGCCCAAACGTTTCAGGGAAAGATCGCGAGAGCCGATGAGCAGCTTGTTTTCTGGGATCCGTCTTCGCAGACCGCATACCAGGTTGATGACCAGAGCAAAGTCGCGCCTTACGAGGGTAAGAACGTGAAGCTGACGGGTACGGTGGATACAAAAACGAATACCCTTCATGTGGTCGACGTCGCGCCAGCTGGAAAATAGGGTCAGTCCAAATAATATTTCCAGGATTAGCCGGGACGATGCCAAAAGCGCGTTCCGGCTTTTGCTTGTGCGCCCGCAGAGATGCGTTGACCTCAATCGTGAAAGCCAGATTTTGCGAGCCTAGTCCTCTTCGTGCGGTGCTTTGTGCGTGTTGCAGAGCAATGCGACAGGGAAGGACCGGAAGACGTCGCCCAGGACCAGCGTGTTGTCAGTACTCTCGAGGGTTTGCCCTTGATCCTCAAAGATGGGAAACCATTGCTTGGGCGCTTCCTTGGGTAGGACAACCCGCGTCTCCTCACCCGGATTTACAGGGATGAGCCGACCGTCCGCCCCGAAAAGTCTGCTGGTGAAGCGCGGTACAACGACCAGGCTCCAGTCGCCGCGGAAACGGCGGGCAAACGCAATCACACAGTCCTGATGGGGTCCCTCGACATGCATGGGAAAGTAGTCACCTTTCAATAGCAAAGAAGCATGACTTTTTCGAAACTGCAAGCCATGTTGCATGACGTACATCTTGACTCGGCCATCCTCCCAATTTGCAAGCAGGTTGGCGAGCGTCACGCTCCCATGCTCGAGGCTTGCAAGCATTTCCCGTCGTTGATGAAAGTTGACGGGCTGGCGGTTGTCGGGATCCACGAGCCGGAGGTCCCACGATTCGGTTCCTTGGTAAAAGTCAGCGACTCCGGGAGAAGCCAGCTTTACAACTAATTGCGAGAGGCTATTCAATGCCCCGTGGTATGCGATCTTTCTGGCGAATGGCTTAAAGTCCTGCAAGAAACGATTCTCAGGAGACTCCCGAAGAATGGCGTGCACAAAGTCGACCAGAGCTTGCTCGTGCTCCAAGTTCGGAATGGTCCACCGAGTATGAACCATGGCCTCGCGCACCGCCTTACTCATGAAATCCTGAATGCGACGGATGTAGCACGCGCAGGCTGTGTCTTCCACAGGCCAGGAACCGAGCAGAGTCTGATACAGCAATGTCTCTTCATTCCGCTCTGGAGCCCGGATTCCTTTCACCTTACGGGATTCGCAAGCGTTCCAAGCACTCCAGTCATTCAGATGACGTTCCCATTCCTGCGGTAATTCGGAAAGAACATTGATTCGGGCTCGAACATCTTCTGAACGCTTGGCATCGTGTGTCATCGTGGCATTCATGGTAAAAGGCCACTTTTGGTGACGAACCTGCATAACTTTGTTAAAGCTCGCTAGCGAGAGGTCAGTAGAGTCGGGAGAGGACCCAACCTCGTTTAGGGAAATGAGCCGGTTGTACACGTAAAGGGCCGAATCCTCCACGCCTTTGGCGGTGATCGGACCCGTGAATTGTTGCCATGTCATCACAAACGCAAGGCGGGCCTCGCGCTCTTCCGGCCACAAATGCGGTCCAGGTTGCAGCAGAAGTACTTCGCGAACAAAACGAAAACATGCCGCGTCCATGCTGGGGTTTCTTTGCTGCGCCTCCTGTAGCGCTTTCTCGATAGCTGATCGGTCCTGTGTTCTGATTTCGAAACCACGAATATACGTACGGTATGGCTCCAAACAGGCAGTTGTTTCAACCAGAGATTGAGTGAGTTCTCCACGCACCAGCTCTCGGGCATACCGGTCGTGCGCAGCGAGCACACTAAGATATCGACCCAAGGTACGCATTTCGACGGCCAGCAGACTATCCATGACTTGCTTCTTTTTTCTGTAGACCAGGTCTGGGTAGTGCACACGCTCATTGATGAACCGCGAATAAATCTCCTCCAGAACTGGCAGATTGGAGGCATCCACGTAGAGACCGTTGACGGAGTTTAGAAAGTCATATCCAGTCGTCCCATGAACCGGCCACTCAGCAGGCAACGCCTCTCCCGACGAAAGAATCTTCTCCACCACGACATAAAAATCCTTCGGCCGCGCCCCCGGCTCAGGGTGTGTTCTTTCCTGCAAACGCCGGAGATACCCAACTGGATCGCGCAAGCCATCGATATGATCTACACGGAATCCGGTAACCATGCCCTTGGTGGCCAGGCGTAAAACGACCGAGTGAATGGCCTCGAAAGTCATGGGGTCTTCCACGCGCAAGCCGACCAGATCGCTGATCGTAAAAAAACGCCGATAATTGATTTCTTGATTGGCCGTTCGCCAAAAAGCCAGCGCATAGGCCTGATCGGAAAGCAATTGGTCGAGTAAGACGAAGGTCGACCGCACGCCTTTTCGGCCATTGAACAGGCGAACATTCCCGTCCACGAATCGCTTAACTTCCGGTGAGCCGGTGTAAAGCGACGAGAGTCGTTCTTTTACGGCTTCACGATGCTGACGCCGCTCCCCGGGGGCTTCGGCTGGCGTACTTCCGGGCGACGGAATTTGTGCAATCGCCGCAAGAATGCCCTGAAACTCCAGCCAAGTTGGCGCGTCGGATCCAACGACACGCTCCAGTCGATCCTGTCGGTACCCGAGAAGTCGCCCATAGGATCGCGTTGCGATGGGCAGCGTAAAGTCGAAGTAGTTCAGGAAGAATCCGCTTCGTCCATAGGTGAGCCGCAGTTCGCGGCCCTCAAGCGCCTGCGCGTAGGGCCTTCCAAGAATTGGCAACAATACGCGATTCTCCAGAGAGCGGCTCGGCGGGTGCCAATCGACATCAAAGTGCGACGCGGACGCCGATCGAGGACCGTCTTCCAGCAGGTCCATCCACCAGGGATTCTCGCCCGTGGCCGCCATATGATTTGGCACGATGTCGAGCAGTAGACCCATGTCATGCTGCTGCAATTCCCGGACGAGGCCATCGAATTCTTCATCGGTACCCAGTTCCGAATTGAGGTGAGACGGGTCCGCGACATCATAGCCATGCATGCTTCCGCGCTTCGCTTGCAGGAGGGGCGATGCGTAAAGGTCAGTAATGCCCAGCTCGTGCAGGTATGCAACCAAGTCCTTTGCATCGTTAAAACGCAGATGCTGGTTGAACTGCAGGCGATAGGTCGAGACGGGAATCCGTGGTCCACTCATGGCTCACACTATCTGGCCGAGAAGGTATGCAAGTCGCACATCATGGCAAAGAAGAATCCGGGCAGGATGCCGTGCGCTTAAGAACGCACAAGCTTCTTGGTTGAATCTTCAGATTTGAGATGCCTGTCATCGAAAAAGTCTGTGGAATATGACTCCCCGGTCCCATCCAACGCGTCTCAGCTGAATCCAACTGCTTTCTCCATTGCCCTACAGGAAGCTCCGCACCGAAATCCGCGACACAATCTCCGAAATTGAAGACCATATAGATCTCATTCGTACCGTAGCTACGACGCACAAAAAGAGAGCCAATCTCTTCGGAACTGTTCACCTCGACAACAGATTCATCCAATTCCCGAAGTGCCGGTTCTTCCTTCCGAAGGCGGATGAGTTCACGATAAAAATCCCAAAGCATTTGGTGTGCGCCTTGCTTCCGGCGGTTGTGGTCAAGAGCGGACTGAAGAAAGGTCAACTCAGATTGCGGATCGGGCGGCTCCCCCGCTTTGTAGAACGCAGAGAATTCTCGCCGGCGGCCTTCCTTAACAGCTTTGCCCAATGCCAGATCCGCGTGGCTCGTGAAATAGAGAAATGGCCGGGCCTCTCCGTACTCTTCGCCCATAAAAAGAAGAGGCAAGTACGGCGACAGCATTACCACACCAGCCGACAGTTTCTGTGCCTCTAGAGGGAGCAATGTGCTCGAACGCTCGCCCAACATGCGGTTGCCGACCTGGTCGTGATTCTGCGAGAAAACAACTAACTGCGACGGACGAATATCGCGGGGAGAGTTTCCATGTCGGCGCTGACGATATTGTGAATATTCACCCGTGTATACGTACCCGTTTCGCAACGCCTTCTCGAGATGGCTGAGCGATCCAAAGTCCTGGTAATAGCCGAATCTCTCGCCAGTTTGCAGACTATGAAGAGCATGATGGAAGTCGTCATTCCACTGCCCGTGTAGCCCAAACCCACCGCCACCCCGCTCCCTTACGAAACGTGAGTCGTTCAGGTCAGATTCTGCAACCAGGTAGATGTGTCGATTGGTGCGCGCGGCAAGAGCGTCGACACGAGAGCTGAGCAAGGACAGAAACGGCTGTGCGCTACGATCGAAGATTCCATGGATTGCGTCCAAACGTAGCGCATCAATATGAAAATCCTCCAACCAGGAAAGCGCATTCTCCATGAAAAAGCGGATTACCTCGTCACTATGCGCGCCATCGAAGTTTACGGCTTGGCCCCAGGGGGTTCTGTACCGATCTGTGAAATAGGGGCCAAAGTCGGCGAGGAAATTCCCCTCGGGACCGAGATGGTTGTAGACGACATCGAGCACAACCGCGAGTCCTTGCTGGTGACAGGCATTGACAAACCGTTGCAAAGCGCGAGGTCCGCCATAGCTGTTCTGCACCGCGAAAGGGTACACACCGTCATAACCCCAATTCCTCGTTCCGGAGAACTGGGCCAGCGGCATGAGTTCGATGGCTGTGACGCCCAGAGATTTTAATTCTGAGATGTACTCGATTAAACCGTCCAGCGTGCCAGAGGGCGTGTAGATCCCGACGTGAAGCTCGTAAAAGATAAAATCCTTGAGCTCCAAGCCCCGCCAGCCTTGATCGGACCACTCAAAGTCGGACAGATCGAGCACTTGGGATGGACCGAACACGCCGTCATGTTGGTAGCGTGAAGCGGGGTCTGCTCTCTCTTTCTCACCGTCGAGCTTGTACACGTATTGCGTGCCTGGCTTTAAGGCAGCAAACGCGCCGTGAAAATAGCCATGCGGCTGACGGGTGAGTTCCAGGGAGCGGTTTTCGTCCGGTATTCGAACATCAACCCGTCTCGCGTTAGGAGCCCAGACCAAGAATGTACATTCGCCATCGCGAGCGCAGGAAGCTCCCAATCGAAACTTACCTGACGTCGGAGCATCTGCGCGTGGATTCGTCAGCCCTGCCTCGCCATTCAGTTGAACTTTGGCCACTCGATGCTTTGGACCTTTCTACTCGCGAACGAAAGCACTAAGTTATTAGGGGGTTGAGTGTGCGCATCAGGGACCGCCTTTACTCGATCAGAACGTTCCCACGAACAGGATTTCTCCTTTACACTCAAAACTTCTATCAAAATGGATAACGGCAAGCTCAGGCATCCAGTGAACCCCTTAGACGCAAGTGAAGAAGCATGTACATTCAACCTCATATCGATTCCGCGCATCTTAAGAGTTCCAGTCACCAATGGTCAGGGAATAGTGTGCAGACTGCGATAACCCCAACGACTGTCTTCAGCACGGTCCAAGCAAAAGCACCGTTCGAATTCAAATCGGCAGCCCACTTGCTGTTCATCGAGCGTGAGCGGGCAAGTTCCATTGATGAACTCCTGAAGGCTCTTCAATCCTGCCCGGAGGAATCGATTTTCCAACATACATTTCGTACTCTCGAGGAGCACCATTTCATCAAAGAAGGATTTTCTAACGACTTTGCGCATTGGGCCTACACGGAGTTGGGAGAGGTCGGATTGGGAGAACGACTTGCCAGCCTCGATGTGCGAGAGTTTACATCACTGGCTGCGCTGCGTGCGCGGCTGGTACAGGTCGTGGAGGAGTTTGCCTCCGAACATCCCAAGTCGCGTGAGCGCACAGCTCCCATGCCGTTTTACTTCTGTTCTTCCAAGACGATTGTTCTGCAAACTCAACGCCACGCCGCGAATCTTCTAGAGTTCATCGATGCTCTCCGACAAGTGAGCCTGCACTCTATTCATTATCACTTCATAGAGGCGCGGCTCCGACGAAAACTGGAATCGAATGATTTCTCTATCTGGCTGCTGAGAGATTTGGGATTAGAGCGTGAGTCTGCTCTTCTCAATCACATCGACATTTACACATCGACGCTGGAAGGCGTACGTCGCAAGATCATCCAGATTCTACAGAACGCGGTTCACTAAACTTTCTAAGCGAGGCACACCCATGCAGGATTTGGGCCGTCCCACGGCGCCACAGCTGGATTCTTCTTCGTCGGCGACCGAAGCGAGCGTAAGAAATACGCAAACTCAAGGCGGCACTCCTGCGCCGGCTCGAGAGCGTCGCAAGCCACGTATCTCGGAGACACCGCCGGCGGCCCCGCCAGCTCCGCGATTGGTTGATTACGAGTCAATCATAGGCAAATCCCAGCTCGACGAGTTGCGGTTCGTGGCCAGCCCGCTACGAGGAAAAAGGGTGAAGATGGTTAACTCGACTGCGATGGGTGGTGGAGTGGCCGAGATGTTGAATAGACTTGTGCCCTTACTCGACGAACTCGAGATCAAAACGGGCTGGGAAGTCATTACAGGCGGGAATGACTTCTTCGAAGTAACAAAAGCGTTTCACAATGCATTGCACGGTGGGGAGTTCACTCTGACACAGCAGGCTCGGGACGTTTTTATGTTGCATACCGAGCAGAACCGCAAACGGATGAGCTTCGACGAAGACCTTGTTGTCATTCACGATCCCCAGCCCGCTGGCCTGATCTCCTCAAAAGCGGGCAAGTCTAGCCATTGGGTATGGCGCTGCCATATCGATCTCTCACATCCGAATCAGGATGTATGGAGTTTTCTTCGTCCCATGGTTGAGCAGTATGACGCGGCCGTCTTCTCGTCTCCAGCATTTGCTCACAGCCTGGCGATCCCGCAGGCTCTCTTTTATCCGTGCATTGATCCATTGTCGGAAAAAAACAAAGATCTCGACGAAAAATACATTCAGGAAGTCTGCGACAACTTCGGTGTGGATCGTTCACGCCCCATGGTTACGCAGATTTCGCGCTTCGACCGTCTCAAGGATCCTCTTGGCGTTATCAAGGCCTACAAGATGGCCAAGAAATACGTCGATTTTCAATTAGTGCTGGCGGGCGGAGGCGCCTCGGATGATCCCGAGGGCGCCGTCGTTTTGAGAGAAGTGCAGGAGGCTGCGGGTGATGATCCCGACGTCATCATTCTGGAACTTCCACCGTGGTCGGCGCTGGAAATCAACGCCCTTCAGCGTGCTTCCACAATCATCGTGCAAAAATCCCTTAAAGAGGGATTCGGGCTGACGGTGACTGAGGGGCTCTGGAAAGCAAAGCCGACCATCGCCAGCGCAGTAGGTGGTATTCCGACGCAAGTGATCGACAAACACACCGGATTGTTGGTGCATTCGGTGGAAGGTTGTGCATATCAGATCCGGTATCTGTTGACGCATTCAGAATTCGGCGCGCAGTTGGGCCGCAACGGCCGAGAGCACGTCAAAGAAAATTTTCTAATGACGACGAATGCCCGGCGGTGGGTAATGTTGTTCCGTATTCTTTCCTCATCCAATGCGTAGCCATTGACACACGTGAAGCTTGTATAGGCCTCAGCCACCCCCTGGGCCCGAAACCTCGGTATCGCGCTTCGTTTCTGTGAATCACTCCAAGTCCCTCGGAAAATCAGCGCCATAAGAGCGTCAGTTCAATCGCGACCTCCAAAACTGCACGCCGGATTCAGGGTTAACACTGGATACTGTCGCTTGCCCCTGTATCTACGGTCCTTGCTTGATGGTGTTGCGACGGGCTAGACGAATAGGGTGGTACCGAACAGAGGAGGCTGACCGTGCCTTCTCAGAGAACATTTGGAATCGCTTTCGCTCTGCTGAGGAACATCCTCAACCGGCGGGTTTCTGCTCATGGAGGCACAGGTGATTCGCAAAATGTCATCTGGTCAGTACCGGTTATATTCGCGCAAGAAGAATCCTAAGACGGGACGCAGGCGGAACCTCGGAACCTTTCGAACTCGCAAGGCAGCTGAAGCTCACGAGCGAGCAGTCCAATACTTCAAAGGACACTGAATGAGTGTTGATAAGCACTCCGAAATTGCTAATTCCGAGATAAGGAGGCACCCATGAAACTCGTGAACGGAATTTTGGCGGGACTCTTGATGTCTGGAGCAGCACTTGCACAGCAAAGCACCGGTGCGACATCGCCGCCCCAAAATAACCCATCCGCAAGCCAGTCTGGTACTTCCGGCATCCCTCAAACGACGGAGTCTCCGCGGTTCGCACCAGGCACGGTAATTCCCGTAGAGCTGACAAAATCAATTGACGCCAAGAAGGCGAAGAGCGGAGACAATGTTGAGGCACGGGTGACGCAAGATCTGAAAGCAGGGAACGGGCAGCTAATTGTCATGGGGCACGTGACCGAAGCCCAACCTCGCAACAAGGAGCAGAAGGAATCACAGGTCGGGATAGTTTTTGATCACGCCGTCATGAAGAACGGGAGCGACGTTGCCATGCCGATGTCGATCCAAGCCATCATTGGTCCGACCGCATTGAATCCTGTCCCAAACAACGCTGGTGGCGCCGCCGGCCAATCGACTCCACCCTCCCCGGCCGGTGGAATGCCGACTGGCAACGCTGGCGGTCGATCGACGGGAATGGGGAGCAGCGGCAGTCCTTCTACGGTGTCCCCATCTTCTGCTGGAGGAGAGGCCCCTGCTGAAGCGCAGCCTGGAACAGGGTCGAATCAGCCCATCACAGCGAGTACTCAGGGCGTTGTGGGTATTTCAAACCTCAGGCTGTCCCCTACGGAAGACGGAAAAACGGGGTCGGTGGTCAGTTCCGAAAAAAGTAATGTCAAGCTGGATAGCGGTACGCTTATGCTCCTGCGGGTCGATCAGTAAGAAGCCCGTCCTGACATGGGAAAACGGGAAGACAAATCCAGCTGCGAAGTTCAGGTTACTTCCTCGGTCCCGCGTGTACTTCCCGAGGAACAGCAGGCACTTTTCCGCGAGGTCCTTACTCTCTTCGAGAATGTGCATCTTCCATATGCAGTTGCGGGAGCGTTCGCTCTGCGGCAGCACACAGGGATCTCTCGCTTCACGAAAGACTTGGACATCTTCTTAAGCACCCAAGCAGCATCTGCCGCCTTAGCCTGCCTTGAGAAGCGCGGTTTTCGGTGCGAGGTATGCGATCCCGTGTGGCTCGCCAAAGTGCACAGGGATGATTATTTTGTCGATTTGATCACTGGGATGAGCAACGCTGTCATTGCCGTTGACGACTCCTGGATTGCAAGGGCACAGCCCGCCAAAGTCTGTGGAGTCGACACGAGGGTGTTGGCGCCGGAAGAATTGTTGGCCTCCAAGCTTTTCGTCACACGGCGAGAACGGTTTGATGGAGCTGATATAGCACATATCATTTTTGCCTCGCGTGGAAAGCTGGACTGGGACCGTGTACTGCAACTAGCAGGAGAGCATTGGGAGCTCGTTCTCTGGTCTCTGACGCTGTTTCGCTACGTCTATCCAGCCCAGAGTGTTTACGTTCCCCAGTCTCTATGGCGAGACTTGCTGGCCAGGTTCTCTGAGGAAGTGAATTCACCGAAGGAAGGCGCAAGGTTTCGCGGAAGCTTGATTGACGATGCAATGTTTGCAATCGATGTGGAAGAGTGGGGCATGGATAACATCCTTCAGGAGCATCGCAACCGGCGCACAAAAATCGAACCGCTGCCCGATGTTCGTTCCACCTGATCCCGATTGCTCTCTGAAGGCTCAATGAGAATTGCAGCCACGGCCGATCTGCACTTTGCGCCCGCGAACCAGGTGGTCTTGCGCGACCAGCTCAGCCGGGCTCGCGATGAAGCTGATGTTCTCGTTCTGGCAGGCGACTTGACCAACTATGGGCAGCCTGCTGAGATGGAGCCTCTCCTCAACGCTCTGGTCCGACTTCGTGTACCAACGATCGCCGTGCTGGGCAATCACGACTACGAGTGCGGGAAAGAGCAAGAACTAATGCGAATGATGACCTCGGAAGGGATTAAGGTCCTTGACGGAAGCGCATACGAACGTGATGGCGTGGGCTTCGCAGGTACGAAGGGCTTCGTTGGAGGATTTGGGAGGGGCGTCCTGACTGCCTTCGGGGAACCCGAAATCAAGACTTTCGTGCGGGCATCCATTGACGAAGCCCTCAAGCTGGAGCGTGGAATGTCTCAACTGCGTACACCCAAGCGTGTCGTCGTGCTGCACTATTCTCCCATCGCTGCCACGGTACGCGGCGAGGACCCTGAAGTCACACCGTTCTTAGGAACCTCCCGACTGGCGGAAGTGATAGATCGTCACGGAGCTGATCTCGTTGTGCATGGCCATGCACATCATGGAACTCTGGAAGGTCAAACGCTCGCCGGCGTGCCTGTACGTAACGTTGCTATTACTCTTCTGCAGGCCCAGCCAAACCCATCTACTTATCGAGTGTTTGACATCTAGTCGGATCCGAACGTGTTGGAGAGTAAATCGGGAGGGCGACATTTTCAGCCGCCCCCTTTGCAGTCTACTAACGTTGCACTTGTATCTCATTCACAACCTGCTGAACGTTAGGGGTGTTCTTGGCAAGTTCCTGCGCTTCCTGGCGCTGTGTCGGGCTCTTGACCGAACCTTTTAAGGTCAGTACTCCGTTCTTTGCCTTGTAACGGATGCTCTGCTTGTCTAAACCTTTTGCGATCAGAACCGCTTTGAAGTTATTTTCGATGCCATCATCGAGACTCGATTCCATCTTTCGCGCCTCGCCTTCATTTCCCACCGGTTCTACGCTGATCTCATTGGCAATCACTCGTGAGCCGGCGCTCGCCTGGGCAATATTGCCAGCCCTGTTCTTGGCGTCATCGGAATGTAGAGTTCCCCCCAAGGTGATGGTGTTCTTGCTGGTGTCTTCGGTGACGGTGACATCCTTCAGATCCGCTTGTTCGAGTGCGGTCTTTACGCGATCTCTGTAATTGGAGTTCGTTTTGTTGCACGCTGTCCCGAGCAACGCAACCCCTACTAACGTGGCACATGCGAGAAGGGAATAACCCCTTCTTATTCGTGCTTTCACCAGATTCATATCGCCCCCTTTTTTCGGTGAGACGTATCCTTTATCGATCTCGCCGAGCGTGGCGGAACACGGTCCGCCTATGCTCATAACCAGAGACCTATCGTAGGAGTCACGCTTTAAGGGCGTCGATCCATCGGAGACCTGACTTCCTCGATGGCTGAACCCTAAACTCTCAGTACAGGAAGATCCCGAGAAACATCTGCCTGGTAGTCCTGCCGACCGCATCCAGCGTCGTTAGAGTCTCCATACCTCGTGCACCGGATGGTCTCAGAGCGTTATTCCAATCACAATCGAAAATGTGAAGCTATACGATCAGTCAAACCATCTCGGGAAGAGGGCTGTATGACGAACCGTTTAACGTTTTCAAAGTGGACATTAGGGGTCGGAATTGCAGTAGCGCTGCTCGCAAGCTCCAGTTTGGCCCAATCTCAAAACGATCAGCAACCGACAACTACAACCGAGGGGTCAGCCTCTCAAGCAGCACCTCGCGAGAAACAGTCCGACAATACGGCGAAGTTCGAGAAAAAATCCACCAAAGAGAATTCAAAGGCAGAAACGGACATCGCTAAAAGGCTTGATAACGCGGCTCATGTTCTCGACGAGATCATGGGTACACCTGATAAAGGAATCCCGAAAGATATTCTTTCCGATGCGAAGTGCATCGTTGTGACCCCGTCGATGATAAATATTGCAGTCGGCTTCGGGGGTCGCCACGGCAAGGGGGTCGGTACTTGTCGAACGCCGCAAGGCTGGAGTGCTCCAGCGCCAATCACCATTGCCGGTGGCAGCTGGGGTCTTCAGATCGGTGGAGAAGCAACCGATCTTGTCATGCTGGTGATGAACCAGCGTGGCATGGACCATTTGTTATCCAGCAAGTTCAAGGTTGGCGCGGAGATCTCAGGCGCAGCCGGTCCCGTCGGACGCCAGGCTTCCGGAGACACAGATTGGAAAATGAAAGCTGAGGTTCTGAGTTATTCAAGATCTCGGGGTGCTTTTGCCGGCATCGATCTAAACGGGGCGGTAGTCAAACAGGACAAAGACGAGACCGCCTTGCTGTATGGAAAGTTCATCCCGTTCGAAACGATACTCTCCGGCAAGGTGCCGCCTCCGGAGAGCGCCCACACGTTCTTGGCCACTGTTCAAAAATATGCAAGGGAGGCTTCGCAAGAGAAACGGGGTGAGTAAAAAATCGACGAATACCACCAGGTCAGAGTAAGTTTTATTGGCCCTGCAGTTCCTTGAGGATCCGCAGGGCCTATGTTTTGATTGGGCTAAGTTGCCGCTTTCGCCGTCGGCACCTCGGCGTTAAGCAGATTCAACCTGGGCTCGTCATTCACAGCCGAGAAAATCTCGCCAATAATTCTCTCATCAGTCTCGACAGCCTTGTCCATGACCACAGGATAGCGGACGATCGCTTCAATCGCCGATGTAGTGAAGTGAATGCGCGCTCTGGGTTTTAGCTCGCTGGCTGAAATGGAAGTGAGACTGAGTTCCATTTGCCGCCTTTGCCGTTCCAAACCATCTCGATACTCAGAAAATGCTGTGTCGATGGCCCTTTGCACGCGGTCTCGTATCGTTCGGTAATCGCTCTCCTGGGCGAATTTTAAAACAATTTCGTGCCAGACGAAGTTCGTTCCCGGGATCTGCTTGAAAAGGCTTGCAGCGGCCTGGAAGACAACTGAATTTGAAAAAGCCACTACCCGGCCGGTGGGCTCGGAATCTGCAGTGTTGCCGCTCAATTCCATCAAATGGAAGCGCACCAGCCCAATGTCAACGACTTCTCCGGTCACCGTGCCAACCTGCACGCGGTCTCCGACCCGTATTCCGAATCTGCCGATCAAAAAGAAATAGCCCACCATTGAAACAATGACGTTTTGTAGCGCGACGGCAACACCAGCCGTAATGAGGCCCGCAAAAGTTGCGACTGCGCCCAGTTCCGTCACAAACGCGAAGATTAGAACGAGCGCGAATCCACACCAGATAGCAATTTTGCGCATCAGCAAAAACTGATACCGCCGTCGAATATCGTGAACGTAACGGAAAATTGTGCGTCGCCAGACCTCACCAATGATCAGAACAACACCGAGGGCAATCGCTACTCCGCCGATTCTGGCGAGCAAGTCCTTGAGGTTTTCTTTGAATTCGGTGTCGACCTCCTGCTTCCAATTCGAGAGACTGCGCTTGTAAAGATCCAGCAGGATCGCTTGTTTCCTAAGAGAGACTAGCAGGCCAGACACTTGCTTGAACTCGGTAGTCAGCGAATCCAGTTGCTGTTTCTCCTGCGCGAGTGCGTTCTGATCGCTGACATCCGCTTGCTGCGCCAGTTGGTTGCCACTCTGAATCAGGTCTTTCAGGTGCTTCCTCAAAGGCTCGCGCACTTGCGTGGAACTGCTCTGCAGCGCCTCTGTCGCGTGCAGTTCGTTCGTCAAGACACTGCGCTTACTCGATAGTCGGAACAGTTCGGTCGTTAAGCCCCATATGCCGTTAGGAGCTGGTTTGCTGAGGCTATTGAGCTTTGCGCTGGACTCTTGGTCCGGCGGGAGCGTACTGTCAGTCCCGTTCATCCCGCTTACCGCCGGAGGAACTGCTCGGGCCAATTCTTCAATCTGCGCACGCAATCCCGTGCCTCCAACCGCGCCCGACGCTCCGCTCGCAAAGTCCAACATACTGTGCAGGGCCTGTTGTCGCGCTTGGAAGAGTTCTAATTCACTCTCGGTCTCCGCAATTTGGTTTTCTAAATGTCGTCTCTTGGCTGCGGATACCGTAGCTAGTTGCTTTTTGAGCGCCTCCAGTTCTGCTTGTGTTTGCTGGACTAGTTGATCTGCGTCGCTTGCTGCTTTGCTCAGACTGTCGTTCTGAGAAACATTTCCGTTGGGTGCCGCGTTCGATGTTGTTTTTGATTGTTTTGCGTGCCGCTGTTCTTCTTGGCGTGCAAAGTCGAAGGCTAAGCGCACAATCTGGCTCGCCATACGACGGTTGTCAGCAAGGAAGCCTAAATCCGCGGGCTCTGTGGCGATCTGCTGCTCCTGCTGGGTTTGCCTGTACCAATCGATGGTCTGGCTGAGAAACTGAATAATTTCTCCAGAACTGGGATCGGTAGGAGCACTGTTCTGGGCTATCACATCCGCCAGTGTGCCAGTCAAGAGAATCACACCGAGCAACAACCATCGGGTCGAAACACGAGGGCATTTTTGGGCTGGATTCACTTCGAAAGGCTCTCTTCTCGGTGGCAGATACTGATAAGTTACGTGAACTGCTGCTGGAAATCCATAGAGATGGATTGTCGGGCCGAGCGCACCGATTGCTCTGCATTCGTGGGCAACGATGTTAGAGTGTGCGTTGACCGACTGTCGTCGTGCGTTCCTAGTACAGTTTGAAACTCACTTCCACGCTGATCTGCACAGCCACGGGCCGGCCGTCCTTAGTCGCGGGTTCAAAGCGCCATTGCTGAACCGCTTCGATGGCTTTCTGATCGAGACCCATGGCGAGTCCGCGCTGAATACGGATGTCGTGAGGTTTGCCATCGGGACCGACAATCATAGCGAGGATACAAGTCCCTTCATACTTGGCCTGACGCGCCTGCTCGGTGTATTGGGGATCTGGTGTCGCAATCGGTTTGGGAGCAAGTACTCCACCGCCCACGCGGAACACACCGCCGCCAATACCGCCGCCGCGACCCTCTCCGATACCTGGACCGGTCCCTTTGCCTATACCGCCGCCCGATCCAGAACCGATACCAGCGCCCGATCCGGTTCCGTTCGAAAAGGCCGGGTTCGGCATCGCCGGCGCCGCCGGGTCTCCGAGATGAGGAAGCTTCGTGGATGCGATCGCGACCTGGGGAGGAGCAACGACCGTCGGCTCGGCCGTGAGTTTCGGATGCTCGTTTCGCACAACCATGGCTGGCGGTGTGATCTGCTGCATGGCAATTTTCGGCAGTCGGCCCTGCGGTGCAGGAAGCTTGTCATGGTCACCGCCGCCGCCACCGCCGCCCGCTTCCTGAATTGCCGGACGGAGCATGTACACATCCGGTGAAGGTGCAATCAGGGTCACATGTTCTGGCACCGGCTTTGCGGTCTGTACCTGTTTTGTAGGAATAGCAGATATCGCGAGCGCCGCCGCGACCGCCACCACGTGCAGAATCGCCGAAGCCATAGTGCTGCGCTTGCGTGAACCAGGATAATCCCATGATCCGCCGGGGATTCCTGACCCATGAAACGGCGTACGAAGGGGTCTTCGCGCTGGAGTTGGGAAAGGCCTCATTTGGATCGTCGGAGATGTGTAGCGCGTAATCAACCGCTCCATCGAAGATTCCTCGTAGACTGCACTCGAACCCGTTGAAAGTGTAGGTGGATGTCGGCGAGAGTAGGATAGAGTACAGACTGTAGTCGGGAATCCGCGTGTACGTAAGGGGTCTACCCGACGAAAGCGCGTGCATTCTTCACCGTAGGAAGACCAAGCAGGTACGCAGCGATAGAGAGTAACTACCCTACCAAACGCCTTTGTCATTGCCGGTAATTCGGAAGCTGACGAACGCAGCAGTCGCAAGCAGGGGCAAAAGGCTGAGCCGCATCATGGCACGGAAATGGTGCTTCCTTCCGATGCCTATGAGTTGTCCCCAAAAAAGATTTGCAGCTTCCGGAACCAGAGGGACTCGAACGAACTTTTGGTCGAGATAGGTGCGGGTGGCTCCGAAGCGAGCCGCGATCGTCACACTGTCAGGTAAGTAGATGGAATCGCCGCCGAATCGAACTGCATGCTGGCACACAATTGTCAGCAGGGTAGCGACGCCAGGCCACACCGACCCGACGTCGGCGATTGCCTTCAGTCGGTCGAAGTCGACGCGATCATCCGACAGCAAATCGTAAATGTTCACGATGTCCGTTAGCCGGATGTAGTAATGACGGTACATGCGTTGCAGGGTTGCGATCACAATGCGGTCCTCTGGCACCGGCACCGGGAACGTAATTGAATCGTAGGACTGCAGTACGCTGCGATCTAGAATTCCACGAGCAAGAGCCTTCTGTTCGCCCGTCTGACCGAGGCAGTCCACATGGACTTCCACAAGTTCGGCCAGGCCGGGCACTCGAAAGTTAAACTTGTGGGCCAGCCGGTCGCCCCAACTCTGTGGCTGCTTGCGGGCACCAAGATCTTTTTCGAAAATCTGGCATACTTCCGCGTGGTCTGCGGTTACAAGCAAATCCACATCGCTTCCCGTGTCAGGCCAGTGATCCAGTGTTTTCATTACCACGATTGGGTGGCCAGATTTTTCGAAAATACCTGCGATCTCGCGGAGATAAGCAAGCGCTGTTTTGACCCGTCCTCTTTCCTCTAATATGAACTGGTCCAAAGTCTCGCCAGTTACTTCGTCTCCTCCGTTCGGTAGAGTGTTCTTCAATACATGAAGCGTGCGCCTCAGAACACGCTGCATTTCCGCCTGTTTCAGAAAGCCGCGGAGTTGTTCTTTGCTGAGACTGAAAACGTATTGAATCTCGTCAGCGAACGTTTTCCTCGCGTTTTGCACGCGAGAACGCTGGGCAAAAAGGAGTACCCCGAGTACGTCAAAAGCTCGATTATCAGTGGGGACGTTTTTGAGCATCGGGTTCCTTTTAGGAGTGCGGCGCGGTCGAACTGCTGCAGCGCGCCAGCCCATTCTCGATGGCTGTTCCTTCCTCGTAGTCGTTCCAGGTGGCGATCAGAATGAACGGCATCGGATGATCCGGATCATTGTTTTCGGCAAACACTCGAAGCGTATCCTGCAAAGTTTTCCCACACCGTTGATCAATGTGGCGATTCAAACTCCAGGAAGCACGGGTGTCGTCAAAGCCCGGCCACACCGTACCGACGACGATCTGGTCCGGATGCTTGGAGCGCATCTTCTTGTAGAAATTTTCGAGATAGTCCTCACCCCACTCACTGCCATCGGTTGACCATCCTTTAGAACCCGGATGCACCCAAGCATATTGGCCGTCAAAAGCGCCTGAGAACTGCGGAGGTGGATCGTCCTTATAAAGAAGGACTGGAGGACTGGCCCAACCGTTCACCATCTGGCGGACTTGATTCCAGTCCGTATTCCCTCGTTTTGGGAAGACAAACACAACTGGGCGACCCCGAAACTGCAAGTACGCGTCGTGTCCAGGCGCATCTGGGCCGAAATATTTTTTGTAAGCGCTCTGCAGCGCCTCGAGCGCGTCTTCGGTGGCGTGGCCGTCATCCTCTTCCGTCTCGTCGTACATCAACGCAACGTGGAAGTGCTCTTTGCTCGCCATCTGCTGGATCAAGGCATAGCTGCGATCAAGGAAAGGATGACGCTCTCCGTACCAATCCACGGCAAAGGCGTAAATACCTAGTTTCTTCGCTTCCTGGATTTGCCGATGAATGACCGCCGGATCATTGCTGTTGTACTCAATCCGGATATGATCCGGATCGCCAAACCACGGCTGGAATGCAGCAATCACTTTCGGTCCCTGGGTGCCTTGCGAGACATCGCGAATGGTGTATTCGCGGCCTCGATGATCACACGAATGCGGTACGAAACTGGCCGCGATGACTGACCATAGGAAAAGTTGCTGGTAGGGTCTCATTACGAATATTGTCTGCGTCTAGGATGGATCCCTGCGCGCGGGGGTTGTTTAAAAGAGGCTTACCTTCTCCTAGAACGTTTCCTCCGGAACCGATTCTAAGCAGCGCACATACCACCGGTCCGAGCCGGGAGTCATCAGCACCAGGTATTTCTGAGGAGAGTTAGACGTGTAGATCATTTTTTGGCCGTCGAAGACTTGAATCTCCAGCTGGACCTCGTCTTCGAGCTGCATTTCTCCTCCATCGACTGAATAGAAAACAGCTTTTACATGATGGCCATTGTCCAGATAACGAGTCCGGAGGCCGGTATTTCTCTGCTCCTTAATTCGTTGCGTGAACCGTACGTTGGCTTCTCCTGTGAAGTAGTCGCCCAACAGATCGGTCCGATTAGTATCGAGGGCGTCCGCGAGATCTTGCCACGCTTGTGCGTAGTCGTGGGTGACAGCTTCACCGGTCCTCTGTTCAATTGGCCTCGGCGCCAGTGACTCAGCTGAGAGGACTACTTTTGGCAGAGAAGCCGCTTGGACATCCACAATCGGCCAGCGCGCCTCAAAAATCCATGTCAGGCATCCCAACATGAACAACAGATCTCCGAGCAGCAGGAAACGTTTGCGCATTAAGGTCTTCCTCCCAATGTCAATTCGTTCCCTACCACGACACCGCAGGCTACTGAGATGTGCGCGGGGCCGGAAACCTCAAACTGCGCTGTTGCCTTATCTTTTTTGATCGGCGTATCCACGGTGCTTTTACCCGCGGCATCTGTTTTCGTGAACGAAACGATGGTTCCGTCCGGAAGCGGGTTGCCCCCGCAATCACGAATTGGATCCGTTTGCAGCTTGACGAAGTGCCCGGATGGAGCCGCGGACATTCGCAGGCCACACGCTTCCGCGGCAACCTGCTGGATGACGCGCGGTTCCGCCGTGTCATCAACCGAGGCTACCACTTGGAGAGCGCCTTGTTTTGGCCGCGACCCCATTTCAAACCAGGCGATCCCGCGGACGCTCTCGACACTGCGCGTGGACGATTCTCCTCCGAGAGACAAGTGGAAATCAACTCTCGTCGGAGCGATCACGGTGTTGTGATAGCGATCCGAAACGAGTGCGGCGCCATTCACGGCTTTTGGAGTTGAGACAGGCACTCGGGACGGATGGAGCATAAAGGCGAGACGAATGGGCTTCGCAGGCAGCACCTGGAAAAGTGCACTTACGCAACCTTCGGAATCGCAGGTCACAGCTTGATAATTGCCTGACGCAGCAAGATCCTGTCCCGAAATTTCGACTTCTTGCCCAAGCTTGATGGATTGTTTGCGCACATGACTCGGCCCAATCAGATAGAGCGTTGCCGAGCCCGATCCAGTCGTGGTGATAGCCAACGAACTGCCCGCAGAAACAGACGAAGGCGCTTGAATCGCGACTTTTTGCGAGAGAGCGGGCAGCGCAGCACAAACGATCCCAAAGCAAAGCTTACGAATCAGTCGTCGCATGGTTTCAGGCACTCGGCGCAGTATAGTGATTCACCACCACGTGATAGTCGTGCATTCGGTTGGCAACGTCGGCGGGGATATCGACGGCAAACGGAACGGGAGCCTGTGGCAAGAGCGCCTGATCGACGTAACCATCCGACACCCAGATTGCTTTGCCGCTCGAGTCGTAAAACACCGCAAGCACTTGTGCGATGTTTACGACCTGGCCACTTTGGTTGATCAGCGCGCCCTTCAGGACTGTTCGACCTAGAGCATCCTTATTGACGTTCTGGTTCTCGACCGAGATGACCGGATCCGCGCTCGCCGGCACCAGCAAAGGATGGACATCCATGCGCACACTCTTGACCTGGTTCAGCCGGATCCCAGGAAAGTCGATCCGATACGGGGAAACTTGTTTCGGAAGCAAGCTGTGGGCGATCTCATCGAAGCTATCCTGCTTGGCCAACGGAGAACCATCCGGCTTCAATAAGGTGGCGCTAACGTTCAAGTACGCTGGAACCGTGTCCTCGTTCTCCACTTCGCCCACAATGACCACGCTGTCGGGGCGTTCCACCGCATTCATCGAGATGATGCGAACTTGTGGAGAATCTACTGCGGCGCTACCAAATTCGTCGGACCTTTTCCCGATGACATCCCAACGCAAATAGTTGACCGGCAGCACTTGCAAGGGAACATTCGCGAAATTGGGTTTGGGCCACACTACCTTCCAGACACTGCCATCTCGCACTACGGGCCAATCGCGCACGTCGTCGAGAGAGCCCACTGCGCTCGACCAATTCATTCGCACTCGCAGCGTAGCGTGCGTTGCATCGGCATGCACGGGCCAAATGTCGAAACTTTGCAGCGAGGAATAAGTGCGAAGGCTCCCATCCGTGCCAGCAATGTCAGGGATGAAATCTGTTTTCTGGATGTCATTGGCATGGTCCAGGAGCGCGTACGCGTGCTCCCAGTTGTGTGCCTGAATATCGGCCAGCAGAGCGCGAACCGCTTCCTCCGGCGTGCTGGCAGCACGTTCCGCACGGAGTTTCATCCCGCCGGATTGCACCCAGCCAGCGATTAGAAGAACTGCCGTCAGCACTACGATCAGCAATGTCAGACCGAACCTCACGAGTGCACCTCGTTCGCGAAAACGCGCTCGCGATCGTACGAGGGCATGGTCAGCAGTTCGCCGGGAGCCGAGGTCTTTTCCGGTAGCAACAGCGCGAATAGAATCGCAAGAATACTGGTGCCGATCGGTAGCGTACCCCACAACAGACCTTCCCAGGGTGCGGGCACGGAATCGGAAGGAATCTTGCGCGCGGGCGGCACGTCATCCTTCGACCACGCGGTAATCGCTCCCGACTCATAAGTCTCGATCTGCCGCCAGCCCGCGAATACCAGCAGTGGGTCGTAAAACGTATCGTGGACAAAGATAAATTTCAATCCATAGCGATTCGCGTGTTGCAACATAGCCCGCAGGGAGTCCATTCCGGCCGCGCCGAAGAATTTCGCACTGGTCAGCTGAGCTGCGCCGAAGCGAGTCATCTCAGGCAGAAGACGCGCCGAGTTGTATTCTCCGTCAACGCTGTTCGCTGTCGAGTATGTAGACACCTTGGAAAGGGCATTGCCGAAACCCAGAGTCAGGTACCGGTATTGGTCATGTCCGTCGCGATTTAGGAAGCTTACAACGGAGTCCACGTTAAGACCGCCAGTGGTGTGGAAGGGACTCCAGTTCGTCCAACCTACAGCGAGCGCCAGGGTGAGTACTGCGGCCGTAGCCACAGCGAATGCACCCACATCTCGAAAGCGATCAAGTACATCTTCGACCAATAATCCTACGATGGGTAGCGCCAGAAGCGTCGCCCACAACGTGAAGCGCTCATAGGTGAGAATCTCGAAAGCGCGTCCGAAGATCAATCGGGGCAGAGGCGTCGTACCGCCCAGGCCGAGCAGAAACGTAATCCAGAAAGCGATCAGCAGTATGCGCAGCCGTGGTATCGATGCGCCCCGAATGACAATAAACGGGAGAGCCAAAATCATTGCACCATACGGGATGACGAAGTAATTGACCCCGTGAATCAGGCTGACCAGGTAGTTCAAACGGCTGCCGTGCGGAATCGGCATTTGTTCAATCGGGTGTCGGATGATTGCAATCCAGTAGGGGAGTAGCACAACACCTACTCCTGCAACCGTCAGCGCTACAAAGACAAACGCACGGCTCAGAACCGCCGCGCTGCTTCGCCCCTCAGCCCGCGCATCGGAAACGGCCAGCCAAAGCACCGGAACGGCGAACAGTACAGATCCAAACAGAAGCGTAACGTGATGCGCCGATGCGGCTGCCAGCCCAAGTACCAGTCCTTTCAGCAAAGAGCGCCATGATGCTGAACGCGACCATTGATAAAAGTACGGAAGTGCCAGCAAATACAACGGTGCGGACAGGGTAGTGGGTAGCTGGCCCGCTGAATACACGAGAAACGAGACCGTTCCCGCAAAAACCGAGAGCAGCGCCGCCAAACTCGCCGCGCGATCGTCCACCCAAAGTCGCGCAAATCGCCACGTGCCCACCGCCAGCAGGACGACAGCAATCAACTGAACCAGCATGAAGCCTTCTGTCAGGCCGACTGCATGTGACAAAAGGGCGATCCACTGATGTGTCAGAGGCGGATAGGTGGTTTGCGAAAAGCCTGCAAACCATTTCTCATTCCAGGGATCAAACCAGTGCTGCGCATAGTGCGAACCGAAGAAAATGTGCAGGTTCGCATCGTAGGAAGTCGTGGCAGGTAATTCCATCAGTAGCAGCGGTCCATGGATCACCACTGCGACCAGAATGATGATTGCGAGCGGAATGGGGCGCTGCAGGTAGCTTCTGCCTGATACCAATGCCAGACACTCCTTACAGAATTGAAGGTACTTCCGAGCCGAGCCTTTGATTCAACAGGTGGGCTAGGTGGTTGGATCGAAAGTTTGTTCCGGTCCGCCTCTCGGCAGGCTCGAAGGCAATCACCTGAGGGGAGTGTCCAACCGCTCCCGCTCGTTTGAGCATCTGATGGGCGCCGGATTCTACATTTTTTACAGGAGTAATGGGACGAGACCTTGTCTGGATGTCAAAAAATGCCGGGAACGCGGGTCTGCCTTGCTGCGGCAATCATACTGCTGGCATGCACAGGATTGGCCGGACAAACTTTCGAAGTAGGCCCTCAGGGAAATCAGCCGGCCAACGGGAAAAAAGACGAGAAGAGTTCTCGTCGCGGGCCAGCTTCGGATTCTGGAATGGGCTGGGGCTCGAGCATCGCAGTAGCGCGCGAAACTCGAGCCGCGCGCGAAGCCTTGCAGAAAAACGATTATCGCGCCGCGTCGTCGCACGCAGCGCGAGCTGCCAAATCGGCGCCCCAAAATCCCGATCTGTGGTTTCTCTACGCCTACGCCGCCCGTCTCGCGGGACAATATTCCGAGTCAGTCGACGCCTACAATCGCGGACTGCAAGCCCGCCCGTCCTCCATCGAAGGATTGTCTGGCCTCGCGCAGACGTACGCGAAAATGGGCCGCAACAAAGATGCGGAGGAGACCCTCAAGCGCGTTATCGCCGCAAATCCCAGTAGCGATGCCGACCTCCGATTAGCTGGTGAACTCACCCTTTCATCCGACCCCAGGCTCGCCCTCTCATACCTCGAACGTGCTGACGCTATACGTCCTTCCGCAAGAAACGAACTGTTAATGGCTCGTGCCTACGAGCGCACGGGAGACAAGAATAAAGCCAAAGAATTGCTCGACCGCGCCCGCAGTCGAGCTCCCAGCGATCCGGAGGTACTTCGTTCCGTCGCGGGTTATTACCGAGACTCGGGCGAATACGATCAGGCAATCGCTACCCTCAAGTCTGTGCCATCGCAGTCCCCGGCCTATCTCACGGAATTGGCGTATACCTACGAACTCGCTGGAAAGAAAACCGAAGCCGCGGATGTTTACTTGCAGGCCGCTAACAGGGCACCCGGACAGGTTGATATCCAACTGAACGCTGCTCAGGCGCAAGTGAGCGCAAAACGTGCTGCGCGAGCCGAGCCCCTGCTAAAGCAAGTTGAGTCGCTCGACCCAAATCACTATCGGCTGCACGCGATTCGCGGAGAAATCAACCGCCTTCGACGGCAGAATGACGCTGCTATTCGGGAATACGAACTCGCTCTTCAGTCGATGCCTGGCTCGGTGCCTGAGGGTGTGCTGTATCCGATCGCACTGAGACTTGACCTGTCCCAGCTCTATCGGGAAGCGGGTAACAATGACAAAGCCGACCAGCAATCGGAAGCGGCTCGATCAGCCCTCCAAAAACTGGATGTGGGCGGTCCAGACCGGCCTGAGTTCCTGCGTCTGAAAGCAACCAGTGCCGTAGAATCCGGGGACTACACGGAAGCAGAAAACGATCTGCGCGAAGGCCTCCAGTTGCAGCCCGCTAACATCAATCTGCTGCTCAACTACGGCAATTTGCTGCGAAGGACTAAAAGGCCCGAGGACGCCACGAAAATCTACTTGAAGGCGCTCGAATTCGATCCAGGCAATCCGCCCGCCTTGGAATCGTTGGGGTATCTTGCTCGAGAAACTGGTAAGGCGGATGAAGCTCGGCAATATTTCGAAAAGCTGAGCCGCCTCGACCCTGACGATTACGTTCCTTACCTCGCGATGGGCGATCTAAATACCGAACAGCGCGTCTTTGCTGATGCTCAAGCGAATTATGAAAAGGCTTACAAGCTTGCACCGGAGAATCCCCTGATCATCGCCAGGGCCATGAATGCCGCGCTGGAGGCCCACCAACTTCCAAATACGAAGAAATGGCTGGATCGCGCAACCGATACTGAGCGCTTAAATCCCGAGGTCATGCGCGAGCACGAACGATACCTGACCCTCACCGGCAACTATCAGGAATCTGCCAAGCTTGGCTATGCTGTGATCGAAGAATTGCCGCGCGATCCAGAGGCGCCGGTTTATCTCGCCTACGACTTGCTTTTCATGAACCGCTACGACGAGGCAATGGCAGTCGTACAAAGGTTCGAGCCATCGCTTCCCAAAGACAGAGACCTACCTCTCATCGCCGGATACGTATACGCCCACAACGGACTGCATCAGCAAGCCGTGGATGCGTTCACTCGCGCGCTGGAGCACGACCCTCAAATGGCAACCGGCTATATGAATCGTGGGTATGTTTGGAACGACATGCGCATGCCTACTCGAGCCGAACAGGATTTTCGCAAGGCGATTGCCCTTCGCGCCGACTACGGCGAGGCGCATCTGGGCCTTGCTTATTCGATGCTCCAATTGCGGCGCCCACAAGCGGCTCTGAAGGAGGCAGAGTTGGCGGAAAAGAATTTGCCTGAATCCGGCAGCCTCCATTTAGCGAGAGCCGAGGCGTATCGTCAACGCTCGATGTTCGGCCGAGCCGAGGGAGAATATGAGCGCGCTCTTAAGTTTCAGGCAGGCGACCAAGTCATTTATATGTCTCTCGCAGACGCACAATATCGTCTTCACCAGTATCAAGCCTCCGTAGATTCGCTCAACAAAGGCCTGACCGTTGCACCCAACGATTCTCTCCTCAATGCTCAACTGGCCCGTTCCTATGCGAAATTGGGTCGCACCTCCGATGCGATCTCCGCAATCTCACGCGCAGAAAGTGCCGGAGAAAATGATTACCGCATCCTGCTCGCGACCGCTCAGGCGCTCGTGGAACTGAGAGAGCGCGATCAGGCCATGCAGCGCTACGCCCGTGCTTTGGACTTGTCGAACGCAGACCGCCTTCATGTACGTCTGGCACTGGCGCGCTTTTTCGCTCAGGAAAATCGTCCGGCGGACGCCCAGCAGCAGGTATCACTTGCATTCGCCGAGGCGCGAGTATCAGAGCCGGAGGTCGTCACCTCCGAAGACTATCTGGATGCGGCTGACACGCTCATGGCCATCCAACAGTTTTCTCTCGCACAACGATTGTTTGCCCGGGCCCAGGCGCTCGGGGCGGACGACTTGGCAGTCGCCGTCGGAATCGCGAATGCGTCTTTGGCAATGGGTGAAACTCGAAATGCGGAAGCCGCGCTCGCGAGCATTGGTCCGCAAGACGCCGATGAAGAGAAGCAAAACTACGCATACTTGGTAGCCCGCGGAAATGTCTATCGGCAGGAAGGCGACACGTACCGCGCTCTGTCGATGTTTGCCCAGGCGAACGCGCTTGAGCCGGAGGATCCGGCCGCTCGGAATGCAGAGTTTGAGTTGTCCGAAGAGGAAGGAAGGCAAATCACTGAAAAACTCGGCGTGGGATCTCATTTTCAGATCGGGCCCATTTTCGAGGACGAAAACATCTACCAGATGGATGCGCGGCTGCGAGGATTCCAAAACGGTGGACTCTTATTGCCACCACCGCGCCATTCCGTCGAAACGTTCGCAGATGCCCGCTATCATCTGCACCTCGGCTCATTCCCGGTTATCAGCGGCTTTGTTGGCGAACGGAATGCATACGGCACCATTTCAATTCCTAGCCAACTATTGATCGAGAAGCGAAACACGCTGGACACCATCTTCAACTTCGCCGTTAATCCGATGGTTCGCCTTGGAAGCCTCCGCCTCAGCATCACCCCGGGTCTGCAATTCACGATTCGTCGCGACACCCTTGACCCCCGCGACATGAACCAGAACTTGTTTCGTCAATTCGTATACGTGGCGAGCAGCCCCATCGGGAATTGGCTCTCTTTTTCCGGGAACGTTATCAGAGAGGCAGGGCCGTTCACGGAGCAAAACTTGCATTCCCGAGATTTTTCGGCTGCCCTCGATTTTCGAGTCGGCCGCCCTTGGAGCAAAACCGCTTTCATCACAGGCTACAGCGGACGTGATCTGCTGTTTGGACCGGCTGACCATGAGTATTTCACTACCAGCACCTACGCAGGAGTCGATCGGAAGTTCGGCGAGAACATTCACGCCTCCGTCGTTGGCGAATACCTGCGCTCGTGGCGCGTGGAGGGAACCCAATTCGCGATCGCGCAAACGATCCGTCCCAACTTCGGTGTGGATGTCAGAGTTAATCGCCGTTGGTCAGCAAGCGCCAGTGGCACATGGTCAAGGGGCGAGGGATTTCACTCCTATGACAATTTCACCAGCCGGTTCCTCGTCTCCTACGTCAGGGAGACACAAGCGCAACGAAGAGATGGCCTGGAAAGCGCCTCCGTCTCTTACCCGATGAGGTTCTCCTTCGGCATTGAGCAACAAACTTTCTATGCCTTTGTGGGACAGACTCGAACTGCCGTAGTGCCGGTTGTGCGCTTCACGTTGTTTTAGTCAGATTTGCGGACCGGAGCAGGCGCCCGTTTGCAACTGGAACCGCATCTAAGACTTCCTGCTTAGGCCTATGACCCTCGCGGATCCAACTCTGACGACCCCGTCGGCCGATATCATCGCTTCGGACGAAACCACCCGAACTGCATTGCGCACCCGCATGCTGCAAGGGAGTGCGCTCTTGCTGGGCAGTACTGGCCTTGTCAGCGCTACCAACCTTCTCTACAACATTGCGATCGCGCGCGGTCTCGGACCCGAGGGCTTTGGTCACGCCACGGCCATTTATACGGTCCTAATGCTGCTTTCCGCGGTGACGTTGGCCTTTCAGTTGGTGTGTTCGAAGCTGGTGGCTAAGAGCCCTGACCTGTCTGGCAAGATTGCCATCTACAGAGAGTTGCTCCGCCGTTCCTGGCAAGCGGGATTGTTTATCGGAGCAGTCATCATGCTCGGTAGTTCGGTCATCGCACAATACCTCCACCTCCCGGAGTCGCATGACATCATTCTGCTGGGATTCGGGACGGCAATCTATGTCCCCTTGGGTGTGCGACGTGGCATGTTGCAGGGTATCTACGACTTTCGCCGCCTCGCACTGAATTTCGTTTTGGAAGCATTGATCAAGATTGTCGGTGCCTTGATCATGCTCCACTACGGCTTGGGTGTTACCGGGGTCATCGGCGCGGTCGTAATTTCAATCGCGCTTGCGTATGCCACTTCCGGCTCGAAACTGGAACAAGCCTCGAAAATACGAATCCAGGTGAAGGCTTCATTCCGGGAGGGGATGCAGGCTACCGTGTTCTTCTTCGGACAAGTCATCATCAGCAACCTGGATATCCTCCTCGTAAAGCATTATTTCCCCCCTCGTGTTGCGGGTCTGTACGCAGTCGTGGCTCTAGTCGGGCGGGTCGTATACATGTTCTCGTGGTCGGTGATCAGCAGCATGTTTCCCGTGTCTGCTGCCACTTCCCATCAGCGGACGAGCCGAACCGTCCTGCAAAGTGCTCTTTGGCTCGTGACCGGTATGACTTCATTGTTCACCATGGCTGTGTGGTTGGCGCCCACATCGCTTTGGAGGACAGTTCTTGGAGCGACATTCCTGGATGTCGGCAGCGCACCTTTCTCCTCGCTCCTTGGTTCTTATAGTGCGATGACCAGCGTGTATGCGGTTGCTGTTGTGTTGCTGACGTACGAAATGTCTCGCCGGATTGCTAATGCGACCTGGATCCAGCTCGCCTTCAGCGGCCTCTTGCCGCTAGGCATCACGATCTTCCACCACACTCTGCAGCAGGTCATCATGGTGCAACTGGTATTGATGTTCGGTCTGCTGTTAGCCGTTAGCGTACCTTTCTGGCCCGTTATTTCCTCTTCTCAAGAACAATTCGAGCCGTCGAGATTAGCTAGCTTCGCCAAGATCCGAAGTGCTTCGGAAGCAGAAATAATTGCCGAGTTTCTGAAAGCTGAGTTTTATCAACCGGAGTTTGATACCTATCGCGAAAGGTTTGCGAGTATTGTTTCAGATCCTGACGTTACCAATGAGCGCGACAATGCGATTCGGAAAGCCCTGTTGTTTCGTCGCCGTGGACGCCTCTGGCGGGAATTGCCGAAAGATACGCAATGGTGGCAGATCGAACTCCAATCGTCGGATGTACCCCGCATCCGCGCCTTTCCACGAAAGCAGTGGCGCAAATTTGCAGAAGGGGACTTTTACCTGACTCGCATGATCGAAAGAATCAAAACAACGGTTGAGTGTGAGGACAAGAGCCCGTTCTCGGCCAAAATGCGATCTGTCGCCGCAGATTTGCAAGAGCATCGCGTGCCTAACTCAGTGCTGCTGATTGGTGTGGATGAGACTGGCCCGCTCACCATTATCGAGGGAAATCATCGCATGGCTGCCGCGATGCTGCTATCCCCAGACGCAGTATCACAACAATTTCGGTTTTATTGCGGCCTGTCGCCCCGAATGACACGGTGCTGCTGGTATCGGACCGACTTCCGAACCCTTACGCATTACGCGGGCAACATGATCCGGTACATCTTCCATGACCGGGACTACTACGTAAGGTGGATACTACGAAACGAGTTCGGGGATGCAAGCCTCGACTGACGTCCACTCGGCCGGTGCATGAAATTTATGGTTGAGGATTGGACATGGGTTCGATACTCTGCGCCTGGTATCGACGACCATCGAAGCGAGCCCGAACGATTACGTCCGCGCCCTGTCTCAAGCGCAGCTTAGCGTCCTGGGAGAGTGAATCTAGCGCCACTTCGAACGTGTTTTCGCTTGCGCTTTCAGCAAGCGTCAGGTGTCCATCACGAAGATCGACAACAACAATTTTCCCCGCGAACGTAAACGTGCTACCCGGGCGAGCCAGTATCTCGATCTTCTGAGCAGAATGGCTTCCTTCAGAGCCTGACCGAAACGTCACGTGTACAAGCGAGCCGGCAACTAACTCTGTCGCCGGCACAGCACGCCCGTCGGCCTGGACCTCTGTCGCTCCACCGATATGGATGGAGAAAGGGTGGGAAGAGATCAAGTCTCGTACCCGCAAAACCCTTGCCGCAGCGTCGTAGTCGATCACTTGGCCTCTTGTCTCGCCGACGGACGCCCCCGTCCCGATTCGTATCGTCTTTGCAAAAATTCGCCCATCCTTCGAAATGGTATCGGCGTAGATTCTTGTGCCCGGCCGAATATCGCGAACTGAAAGCGTATTCATTCCCTGCAAAATCTGCGTTCGGACATCAAAGTCCAAAGTTAGATCCTTGCCGCCAAAAGCCCGAACAATCATTCGGTCACGGATAGGATCCGTTCGCACCACCGTACCCCCGATCAGGCTGACTTCCGATCTGGGAAGAGGAGGCAGATCGAGCGAGGTATCCGTCGCGGCAGACTTGCTCTCGCTACGCCCGGGAGGAGGCACAGGCGTCTGCGCATGGCAGGGTGGGACAACCGCGCCTGTCCACAAGACTCCGATCAGCAAAAGGTTCATCCGCATTCGCGGTATTCGATGGCAAACCAACCCTAAATGGTTGGTTAAAAAAACTACTGGGAATGACCAAACGCTCGCCCTTGGCTCAGCATCAAAGCTGCCGACCTATGAAACTTAATCATGCCCGGGCGATGCGCATGGCAGTAGGGATCGTTCAAGTCGTACTCATTTGCCTTCTTGCCACTGTGCCCAGCCTGGCCCAGCGGGGCGATCTTCGATTGCCGTTGCCGACAAAGACTCGCGCTACCCCTGTCCAACAGTTGAACCGTGACGGTGTTAAAGAACTGAAGCGTGGACACGTTAAAAAAGCCAAACAGCATTTTGTAAAGGCCTATCTCCTTGATCCGGACGACCCGTTCACTCTGAATAACCTCGGCTATATCGCCGAGATTGAAGGTGACGTTGACCGTGCTTTGAAATATTACCAACTCGCAGCCAACACCAGCACCGAGGCCGTAATCGACGAAGCCAGCAGGAAAGGACTGAAGGGACAATCGGTAAACATGGCGTTCCAGTCGTCGAAGACGTCCGTTTACCAGGGAAATAAGGCGAACTTCCAGGCCATGACGTTGCTTGAGAAAGGACGGGTGTTCGAAGCCGAGAGGGTGCTCAAAGAGGCCATCCAGAGCAATCCGAAGAATCCGTTTCTTCTCGACAGCCTGGGATTTGTGATGGAGTCCGAAGGCGATTTGCAGGCTGCCTTACAGTACTACACCGAAGCGGCAAACCTGCACTCGGATGAGCGTGTTCTGCTTACTCCACAAAAGAAATGGCGCGGCAAAACGATCAGCGAAATCGCCGAACACAATGCTGAAGAGGTCAGACAGTCGATTGAAAAGGGCGAAGACGCGGCAGCCCAAGTCGCTCGCTTGAATCTGCGCGGGGTCGCGGCGTTAAACCATAACGACGCGTCCAGCGCTCGCAAATTCTTTACGGACGCATACCAAATAGATCCACAAAATGCATTCACTCTGAACAATCTCGGGTACATCGACGAGCTCAGCGGTGATCGCGAAACCGCCGAGATGTATTACGAAGCCGCACGGGTTGCGCGACAGGCGAATGAGCGAGTGACCTACGCAACGCGAGCGGACGCAGAGGGACGCAGGGTGGGGCCGCTCGCGGAAACTAACCAGGACGCGGTAGAAGTTACTCTGAAGGCGATTCAGCAGAGAAAGCGTCAATCGCGGCGCCCAGTCCAGTTGATCGTTCGTTCTAACGGCGTCCTGCCCGCCGCCAACGAACCCAAGCAGCCACCGCCGATTGGAGTTCCTACCCCGCCGCTGCCGCCGCCGCGGTTGCCGGATCGCGATATTGCTCCTCAGGACAAACAACCGTCGGCACCACCGAGTGAGCCTCAAATCCAGCCATCGATGCCCTCTTCCCCGCCACCTCAAGCGGCTGGCCAAGCTCCGGTCACTCCGCAGGGGCATCAATGAGGTACAAGCCTCTTGATCATTTCGGATTTTCTCTTGGTTCTCTTAAGACTGATCCCAGGAGTTCTGTGATGACTAAGTGTCGATTCTCGGGAAGCGTGCTCTTGTCCGCAATTGCCATTCCCTTAATTTGTGTGCTGGTGGGATGCCAAGGCCTCAAGAACACGACAACCACAACAACCGGAACCCCGACTGGCAACAGCCTGCAGACTTCCGTGAATCACATCATATTTATCGCGCAGGAAAATCGATCGTTCGATCATTATTTCGGAGCCATGCGGCAGTATTGGGCAAATTACGGCTACCCCGACCAGGCCTTTGATGGCCTGCCGCAATTTCCAACGAATGCACCCAGTGGAGCGCCACCCGCCAATCCAGGATGCGATCCGGCTTTTGCTTTTCCGGGAAGTGATTGCACCATGGATTCACAAAGTCCGCCGGTCCAGTCCTATCACCTCTCAACTCAGTGCGTAGAAAATCCAAGTCCATCATGGAATGAGAGCCACGTCGATTTCAACCTCTCCAATCCATCTTCAGGCACGGCTACTCTTGATGGTTTCGTTTTCACAGCCGCTCATGATGCGCGCAACATTCAGCCTCCTTTCAATGACGTCACCGGACAACGGGCGATGGGCTATTACGATGGCGGGGACCTGAATTACTACTACTTTATGGCCTCGAACTTTGCGACCTCGGATCGCTGGTTTTCTCCTGTGATGAGTCGTACCACTCCTAATCGAATGTACCTAATGGCCGCGACTTCCCAGGGCCACGCTTATCCGCTGGGGCCGACCAGCACGCTCGTTACCGCTCCCGTAATCTTTCAAGAACTTCAGCAGGCCGGCATCAGCTGGAAGATCTACGTGCATCCAGGGCCAAACGGCTGCACCACTGCGCAATGTCTGTTTCAACTCAGCTACATTCAGAATTTTACATACGGACAAACGGTCCTCAGCCAGTTTCCTCAAAACATCGTTCCGGACACCCAATTCATCAGCGATGCGAAGAATGGCACCCTGCCTCAGGTTGCGCTTATCGAACCGGCATCGCCAGTCGGCTTCGATGAGCACCCCTCTGACTACGATGCAAATCCACCTTGCTGCAGTGTTCAAGCCGGAGCTAACTACGTCTCGACACTCGTCGGGGCTCTGATGAATGGCCCCTCCTGGAAGGACTCCATTTTCATCCTGACCTTCGATGAGTTCGGCGGATTTTACGATCACGTGCCGCCCCAGCCCGCCGTGAGCCCCGACGGTATTCCTCCGTCCGACTTGCAGCCTGGGGACGTTTGCACCTCGGGCAGCGGGCCGACATGCGATTTCGTCTACACTGGTTATCGAGTCCCGCTCATTGTCGTCTCACCCTTCACGAAAAAGAATTATGTGTCACACACGACGGCTGACCTCACCGCCATCCTCAAGCTGATCGAGACCCGATTCAATGTTCCGGCGCTCACCAAACGAGACGCGGCGCAAATGGATATGAGCGAGTTCTTCGATTTCGTGAATCCGCCATGGGTCACTCCTCCCACTCCGCCTGCCCAGAATGTCAGCGGGCCTTGCTATCTAGATCACTTGCCGTGATTGGGAGGAGGACGGACCGAAGGACCTGATGGATGTTAAACGACACAGCCGAGAGTGACTTCACCTAGTTCGGGCTGCCGGGCTCCGACACCACCTTCTCCTCAGCAGGACGGTTCCAGGTGAGAAGTCGTCGTTCCAACCGGCGTACCGCCCAGCTTCGTGCCGGCGTCCAGCGCCGGAAGCGGCGAAGCCGTGAAAACGACTTCAGCATTTTCACGCGTTGCTGCATATCGAAGGAATGAATGTATTGCCGGATGATCTGAGGCATGCTCATCTGCAAGGCGGCGCTGAAGTTCTGTTGCGCCATGACCGCGAGATGGTCGGGCGATCCAATCAGCGTCAGGAGTTTTTGCGCCAGACTATCTACATCGTTGGCTGTGAAGAATTCCATCGAGACGAATTCCTGCTGAGCAAGTTCGACGAAGTCATCAATATCGGGAGCGAGTATGGGCAAACCATACTGACACGCCAGATGAGCAACTCCACTCGATCCTGCTGAGGATGTGTACGGTAACACTGTCAAGCTTGCTGTCCGAAAGAGATTCGAAAGCGACTCCTCCGGCACATATCCCAGGAATCGTATGCGGGGGTTGTGCTTCATCGACTCCGCGACTCCTCGTACGTATCCTGGTGTCTTAGGATGGTCACCACCTGCAATGACCAGCTCAGTCGGTGGCAATTGCGACTGAATCGCTTCAAATGCATTTACTAGCACCTCCAGTCGCTTGTATGTGCCCCATTTGCCAAAAGCGAGGACACGGTGTACTGGATTGCCGCGTAAGGCAAAGTTCGGCGGTTCGGGACGACTTGCAAAGATTCCGTGATGTCGCACATTGACCGCTCCGCGCCGGTATTTCCGACGCAACGTACGATGGTAGGCGGGCAGTAGTACCGAAAGGGAATTGGCAGACAGGAGCAGATGAGTAGCGACGTTTCCCGCGATGCTATATAAGAGGGGCGATTTCACCCCGGCATCCGCCAGGTTCACGGTCTCAAAAAGTTGATGCAGAGTGACATGTGTGTAGCAGGAGCAAAGTCTCGTTAAAGCAGGAGCAGTCAGCCCAAAGAACGCGGGCAGCGGCTTCCCACCGAAGCTCGCGAAACCTAGGTTGAACCACACGACATCCGGCTTGAGTCGTCGGATTGTCCGTATGAGCGAAAGCGCATTTCCCAGGCGGTTGAAAGCCCAGCAGCGAATGACTGTGAACCCAGGCAACTCCGGCATGGGTTCCGACAAGTCATCACCCAAAATTATCAACTCTATCCCGGTCTGCTGACGGAGTTCATCTGCGATATGGAATCCGTATTCGTTGAGCGCCTGACGGCTGGGTGGAAATGCAGTTACCAGCACAATCTTCATTGGGGACTCGGGCGGAGGAAGAGGTCTCGAGAGAGTTTCCCGAGCAACTGCAGATAATGAAACGCGACGGCCGCGCCTGCTTTGCTCTTACCTGCGCGTCGGCGACCGAATCGATACGGAATCTCACGCGCTGAGGAAATATGCGCTCGAACCAGGATCTCCAATAACAATTTAAAGCCCTTCGCCTCAAATGAGAAACCATCAATTGCTTTCCTGCGCACGATGAAAAATCCTGACATCGGATCCTTTACACGAACACCTTTCCGCTGTAGTGGAAGCGTAGCCCATGTGCTTGCCCTCGAAATGGCAACGCGTAAGGGGTTCCACCCGCGTACGCCATCTTTGCTGGCATAACGGCTCGCGATCGCAATGTCGCACCCTTCAGCAATCGCCGCTAGCAATTCAGGAAGCAAGTCAGGAGGATGTTGCAGGTCGGCATCGATCACACCAAGCAACTCAGCATCCGAATGATTCCAACCGTGAATTACGGCGCCTGCCAAGCCACGTTCTCCACGGCGGGAGAGAATCCTGATGCGCCTATCTGCTTCCGCATACTGTTGCACGAGTTCGGCTGTTCCATCGCTACTGCCGTCATCGACAATGATTATTTCGTAATTAATGCCGAGTGGCCCTAGAGCATGTTGAACCATGCCAAGAAGGCTCTCAATGTTTCCAGCCTCATTCAGGGTTGGTACCACCAATGCGAATCTATCGTGCAGCCCAAGGCGTGTCACAGAGCTCTCCGGCAAACAAAGTGAGTGTGAGATGGCGCCACTGGGCAGACAAGTTGTGCGCCTTTTCACACCCAATGTTTTGTCGGCTTTGTTCTACCGGGAATTACTGAGAATTGGAGTGCGGGTGCCACTCTTCAAGGCCGCATTATTGCTCGAGGACGCGGCATTGTGCGGTAAGTGTGCAACAATCTGCTGCTGTACTTCGGCAATGCTTCCTGGGGCGACTACGATCAGCTCCGGCACAAGCCTCGTTAATGCGAGAAAGGCACGTCGGTATTCATGCATAAAAGCAAGCGGATATTCCGGTTTTCTGCCAAACGCATCATCTGGCGATGCGTCCAGAATAAATCCTGCATCAGGCGTGGGTGCAATTGCAGCTAGAAGCCGCACGTAAGTGCGAGCCAACCAATGTCGTGCACGAATTTGAACAATTTGGTCGTATATGTAGCGATCGAAAATAACGAAGTCCGAGTTTGTTTGGCGTAGCTGGCGCACAGCTCTGCGCAGGCGCAAACAATCAAAGAGGTAAAAAATCGAACGGACAAGCGTTAAGTACCAAGTGTGGACGTTTTTATCGTTTCGAAGAAGCGGAGAATGATCTGAGGATCGCTTGTTTCCGAGAGTCTGGAGACTTATGCTAGCGCGGAAGCGTGATAGGACGGCAATATCATCCCAAAACGTAACGCGAACGACACGAAACCCTTGGTCGCTGAGGCTCCTCGACAGGCTCTCAATTTGCGTGCTTTTGCCCGCGCCATCGATTCCAGAGAAGGTTACGATCCTCCCGACGTGATCAGTCATAAGCGAGTCATTAAGGCTCACACATCGCGCACGAATGGAATAGATAACCGTTGCCGCGTCTTAATCAGGGAGCCCCAGGCGGTTTCGATGGACTACCCTTCGACAAGGCAAATGCCGAGCCTACGGCTACGCAAGCTCCCGCGATCAGGCCTGCCTTTATCAGTAACGATCGCCTCTGCCGTTGTTTTGCCGGAGCGATGGCCGCTCCAACTGGGCGGGCGGCAGGGCTACCCTTCACGGTAGGCGCTTTTGCACCAGCTGCCCCCGAGGGCACCGACTCTGGATTCTGTTGTTGTGATACATCGTTCTGGCCCTGCTGAGCTGGCTGCGCAGGCGCTGGAGCATCTGGTAATTCCTGATGCACCGGAGAAGCCGCAGAATTGCTCTTGTCTTGACCCTGAGTGGACTGTTGCGGTCGGTTCGAATCATCGGACACCTGCGTCGGCCCAGTCTGATCAATTTCCTGGGTGCTCTGGGAAAGAGGCTCCGCGAGTGCGGTCGCACTCGAAAGGATCAGGATAAGTATGGTGTTGAGGATTCTCTGCATTCCACTGTTCATCGATGATCGCCCTCCCTTGTGCCGGTTCGCAGGCCCGGGTCTACTAGGCGCCGATAGGCTGCACAAAGCCGTCATGTTGATATCGGTGCAGCGTGCTGCCGTTCACAGCCTCAGAAACAGAAGAGAATATGTCGAGAACAGAAGCGAGCCGAGTTAATTCAAGGATCACAGCTGTTTGTGGTGAGCCCGCGACTACAGATACTCGACCATCTGCCTGCTCAACCTGTTCGACGCATTCAAGCAGCAACTCGATGGCGTCCGGCGCCATCTCAGCCGACTCCGGTATATCAAGCACCAACTGTGGCCGATATGTGCGGCGGGCCAGACTGCGGATCTCGGAGAGAAACGACTTTCGGCGAGCGAAGTTACGGCTTTGAGGAAATTCCTTAATGACGACCGGTCCTTTAGACGTCATGAGTGATCTCCCCGGACGGGCATTGGAACTCGCGCATCGCTGCCCCAATCGCAACCAATAAGGTTCCCGCCATCAGAAGCGGCACTCGCAGTACGTATAACTGCAGACGGAACGTGATATCTGCGCGCCGCCAGGGCAGCACGGCCGAGGTCGACTGTCACGCCTCGCTCAAGCTGCTCCAGTCGAGTTCCATCCACCACCGAATTTCTGACGTGCAGACCGGGAGCGAGATAGGTATTCGGCAAAATGCATGCATGGTCCAAGGTGGTACCCATGTCAATTTCGCAGTTCTGCTCGATGGACGAGTAACCTGTGACAATCACTCCTGCATGGATCCGGGTGTTGGCGCCGATGTAGCAGGGTCCTTGAATCCTGGCCGAAGCATCGACACGAGCGGTCGCGTCGATCCAGATCTTCTCGTCAGCCTGATGTCCGGCGGGCTGGATTCCACAACGCCCGTCCAAAGCATCTTCCACCAACTGCCGGTACGCCATGGTCGATGAGAGGCGTGAAACATACCCGCGAAAGTTGTAGCGCGATGACTTCAGTGTTTCATCAAGACCGCATTGCAGTCCGCTCTTAAGGACAGCCCCGCGATTGAGAAGGGTGATCCCTAGAGGGCCTTTCTTGTCAAATACACGCGTAATTCGATTTCGTCCCTGGTGATGAAATTGAATCAAATCAGCAAAGTCGATTTCAGCGTAAGAGCCAGAAAGAATTAACAGGATCTGTTCCACGCCCTCTTTCACCCAATCCGTGATACGAACTGGCGATTGTTCGTCGCGGTCCACTACCGAAAGTATGCCCACGCCCAATTCGCGAACCCGATCAATCCACCTTTCCACCACGGTTTTTCCCACGACAGGCCAAGACGAACTCCAAGAATTCGTACCCTCCCCCGATTGGTGACTGGATCCCTGCGTTACCACCAGTGCTCCGAGTTGCACGTGATGTTTCCCCTTATATGGTCGTCTCTGCCAAGTCCTGGATCGAAGACGCGAGAACCAGGCTTGCAGGTGTATTTTGCGGCGGCACTTTCGTGCCGCTCTGTTGAACTGCCAGTCGTGCTTCGGGTAGAGAACAGGATTCCTTCTCTATAAAAACCGAATCGTCCACTGGTATGCTTCGCCGTGCGAGGCTATCTCTCATGGTCCTTTCCATGTGTCTCGCCAAGTGTCGTCGGGAGACGAGGCATTCACGAATTCTCTGCTTCGCCTTGTGCAACTGGGATTTTGAATTTCCAACGGAACAGCGAAGGAGTTTAGCGATTTCCCGGTGCCCGTAGCCACCGATTTCGTGTAACTCGAATATCGTTCTATATCCTGCAGGAAGAGCCTCAAGTGCGCGTGCCAATGCAATTCGATCGAGCGAGCAACTGAGCCGATTGTCATGTTGACCAAATTCGCGCTTACTCGTTTCTGCTCCGGCCGGTTGATCGAGGGAAGCGTGCGGTGTGGACTGACGCCGAAAATGCATCAGAGCGGTGTTCACCGCGACCCGATGGAGCCACGTCGAAAGAGCCGACTCGCCGCGGAATGTGGCAAGTTTTCGGAAAGCCTGAATGAACGCTTCTTGGGTTAGGTCGTCGGCATCGGCGGTGTTGTTCGTCATGCGCAGACATACCGCATAAACTCGCCCTTTATGGGTTTGGAACAGTGTCGAAAACGCGTCCGCATCGCCGCGTAGCGCTCTCTGCACGAGAACACTGTCGGAATTACGTTTTTCGGTGTGATTACTCCTTGCTTTAACATCCACAGCCTTCACGTCTTTAGACTCCGTAGTGCGAAAATACGGCTTCCGTGTGTAGGGCGACATCAGGCTCGCGCCGTATTCCGATAGATGCTTTCCTGTAACACTCTCGTGCAGGCTGTCGAAAGCTATGCGAGCGTACAAGTATTGGTGTTTCTGGACGTTTTCGAAGCGAGATTGGTCCAGGAGATTGCTCATGAACGGAAATGTTTTTCGCTACACGCGTTGAGTCCTGAGCCTACAGAGTTCTCTGGATGGCACGAACACCCGGCCTCGCTTAACTATCAGTGCGGTGAACCTGTAAGACTCCATCCACATCGGGCGCGAGCCGACACCGTCGGCTCCCGCCTCCCGCCTACGATTCAGAATCCTCGACGAGAAGTGATAAACGCAGCGGGAAATTCGCAAGTCAATCTCACATTTAGCTGCGCCGTTCAGAGCGGCCTGTTTCTCCAGCACCGGCGCAAGCTGATCCGTTCCCCGACGTGCATTCACCCGCGCACTACGCGCTTCCAGAGGTCTTAGAACCTTCGAGTAAGAAACATGTGCTCGATTCCTTGAGATTCCCCTCAAGCCCCACCTAGAATCGCCACAATCCAACAACAAAGCCTGTTTTGTTCAGCTTGTTCTGATCCAAAGGCCACGAAAGGTTTGTTCCGATGAAGAAGTTTGCCTTGATTTTTGCGCTTGGGGTTTCTGCCCCTGCGGTAGCGGGAGTGTCGGTGACGGCCCCGCTGAATAACAGCTCGGTGGCCACAACAGTGCAGTACGTTGCCACCGCAAGCACGACGTGCTCAAAGGGCGTGTCTGCGATGGGTATCTACACAGCACCCAACGTGCTGGCCTACACCGTCAACGGTTCCTCTTTAAACACGTTGTTGAGCCTCAGCCCCGGAACGTATCAGACCGTTGTCCAGGAGTGGGATAACTGTGGTGGCGTGGACAAAACGAACGTGACCATTGTGGTGAAAGGGAGTGCCGCCGAGGTCCAGGTGATGGCGCCTGCGAATAACGCGAACGTTGCCAATCAGGTTCAATACGTCGCGACTGCGAGCAGCAGTAGTTGTGCGAACGGCGTTGCGGCTATGGGAATATACACGGCGCCCGGCGTTCTGGCGTACCTGGCGAAGGGCGCAAGTCTGAATACGATCTTGAACCTGAATCGCGGTACTTACAATACGGTGGTTCAGGAATGGGACAACTGCGGTGGAAGCGCCAAAACACCGATCACAATCAACGTCGCCGGTTCGATCAGCGCCCAAGCCTCCGGCGTAGTCGTGTCTGCTCCCGCCAATAACGCTACGGTGAGTCCTTCCGTCCAATTTGTTGCTTCGGCCACGAGCCCATGCAAGGCAGGCGTTGCCGCGATGGGCATCTATCCCAGCCCCGGAAATCTGGTGTACAAGGTCAACGGAAGTTCATTGAACACGGTCTTGAACCTGGGCGCTGGCACCTACCATGCGGTCGTTCAGGAATGGGATAACTGCGGCGGGACCGCGACTGCGCCCGTTGTGATCACTGTCGGTTCTGGCAGCCCGTCGCCGAACGGAAGCTCGGGGCAATTTGCCAATCTGCATCAGAAGTCCGGCTGGACTGGATACGCCTTGCTACCGCCGCTTTACAATATTTGCCCTTACTGCGTTCCTGCTGGTCCGCAGACCACATGGTCAATGACGCAGGGCGTCTGGTCCCCCGCCTTGACCGGAAGTTCCTCGCGCATGGATGTGGGCGGGCAGACTCTGTACTCCGATGTGCTGTGGAACAATCACCTCATTGGAGATTTCTCCTCGCAAGGGCTTCCGGATTCGAATCACTCTATTATTCCGAACGTCCACAACTTCACGTACGATGTCTATTTTTACGCGCAAGACATCAGCGCCTCGCAAGCCCTGGAATTCGACATCAACCAGTTTGTCAATGGACAGTCATTTATCTGGGGACATGAATGTAGGATTGCGGGAGGCAACGAGTGGGACATCTGGGACAACCCAGGGCAAAAATGGCACCCCACCGGAGTTCCTTGCAATCCAGTCAGCAACTCGTGGAATCACCTGGTCATTCAAGCTCAGAGAACGTCGGACAACCACCTGCTGTTTAAATCCATTTCTCTGAACGGCCAAACAGCCACTTTGAATTACTACGAGAGCCCCACTCCTTCAAACTGGTACGGCATTACTGTCAATTACCAGCAAGATGGAAACTACAAACAACAGCCTTATTCGATCTGGCTGGATCGCCTGACGTTCTCGTACTGGTAGTCGAGTCGGCTACGACCGGCACCGGGGGAGATCACCTTGAGGTGGTCTCCCTTAATTTTTTTCTTCGTAATATCCCTGCCCTTCCTTCCTGATCGTCGCCCTGGCGATCCTCAGTTGTTTCCCTTAGCAACTGCTATTCGCTAAGTGTTTTTCCGGAGGACCCTCCGTAATCTTCTGTATTAACCAGCTTGTAAATACAGTATGGGGTGCAGGACCAATCCACCTTGAGGAACTGAACGCATGAGGTACCTCCCGGTTTTTGCGCTGCTCGTGTTTCTGGTGGCTTGCGGAGTTAACCCAAACCCCGCAAATCCCGACCTCACCCCAATCGCCAGGCCCAATACAACGCAAACGTACGACATGCTCGGCTGGATGACAATGAGTCCGACTTTAAGCAGCAGTCACCACATGGCAGGAACTGCAAACCCCCTCTACACCACCATGACTTCCAGTCGTATGTACTGGACCAAAACTCAAGCAGGCTATCCCTGGGACGTTCAGCTGTTTGACAAGAACTTCATTTATCTCTGGGTGACTGAGCTGGACTGGAAAAATCCGCGAAGTTTCAAAGTGTTCCACAGCCCGACGCTCGGAAAGTTCAACCTGCCCCTGGTCCCACGTTGGGCCAAAGGCGGATACCCCGGATCGAGTATCAAGATCAGCGATTCTTCGTACGAAATTCATTCCGATTGCAACACGTTTGTCAAAAAGAACCTCGGACACGTCATCAACGAGGTCTGGGGACCATACAAAGAATCATTGGGAGGTCAGCTTCCAAACAATCTCGAAACTCTGGTTATCAGCTACCGCTATACTTGCGATGCCAATTATTCCAATTGCTTCAACAAAGAGGAGTATCACGTAGCCAAACCCTATGGGCTCGTGAAATGGCAGCACCAGAGCCTTGGCTCTGACGGAACCTACAATCCTCCGGATAACGTTACCTATTTCAATCATGTCGTTTCAGGTCAAGTGTCCCCTGTCACTGCTTGCTTCTGACGGACGACCCTTTTAGGACACTAATCGACGAGGCCGCCTGTAAGCAGGCGGCTTTCCTCTTTTGGCAGGGTACTGGAAAGACTTTGGATCGAATTTGATTGCAGCACTCATAGCTTTCTTGGGACCAGATTCCTTGTAGTCGAGTAATCTCTGTAGTTACTTCTTGATAATCAAGCGGCGGCTTTCATCAAGTCGGCCGAACAACCCTGCACGGTTTCCAACTCATCCATCCGGAGTTCCGGTACCTCGAGAGGTGTGACTTGGCCCGTTCTTCGGTGTCGTTCGTCAAGTTCGGCCCTGTTCCTACGCAGCCGCATCCGCTCGCGCAAGACTCAACCATCGCGAAAACGGTGCTGTTCCTGTCTCTCACCCTTTTGCTGTCTTTGCCGGCGCTCGGACAGAGTCCTTCGCAAGGCCCCCCAACAGGCCCGCCCGTATCCACACCCCAATCTCCCAGCATTGCCCCCGATGACAAGGGCTCCCAGGATGTGCAGGGCGACGCCGGCCAATTTGTCTTCAAGAAGAAAGTCGAAGAAGTGATCCTTCACGCCGTCGTAGTCGATCAGCAGAATGATCTGGTCTCAAATTTGCCGCAGACCGAGTTTCGTGTCTTTGAGGATGGCAAACCGCAAGAGATAACCTCTTTTCATCAGGAAAAGGTCCCGGTAGCTCTAGGAATTCTGATCGACAACTCAGGCTCGATGCGTCCCAAGCGTGAAGGTGTCAATCGCGCCGCGCTAAATCTGGCACGCTCCAGCGATCCTCAGGACGAGATATTCATCGTGAATTTCGGCGAAGAGTCTTATTTGGATCAGGATTTCACAAACGACGTAAGCAAATTGCAAGCCGCCTTGGGCAAAATCGAAACGCGCGGCAGTACGGCCCTCTACGACACGATAGTTGCCTCAGCGGCTCATATGAAACAAGGTGCGGGCTTGCAGAAACGCATCCTCTTGGTTGTGACCGATGGCGAAGATAATGCCAGCCAGGAATCTCTTGACGAAGCGCTGCAGCAACTGCAAAAGAAAGACAGTCCCGTAGTCTATATGATCGCCCTCCTCAACCCGGCGAGACGCACAAGTTCCGCCATTCGAGCTCTTCAAACAATCAGTCAGAACACTGGGGGCACAGCTTACTTCCCAACCGATGTTCGGGAGGTAGACTCCATCACCCGCAATATCGCTTCCGCCATCCGCAGCCAGTACGTGATCGGGTATAAGTCTTCCAGCAATGCCACGGGACACGTCTATCACCCCATCCAAGTCGACGCATATGACTCCAGTCACCGCAAACTACGGGTCCGCACAAGGACTGGATACTACAGCGACTCGGTCGGTGGAACTCCTTAAAACTGTCGTTGCTTCGCCTTCTGAATCGGACAGGATTCATGCGAACAGCGTAAGCTCGTGCAGAATTACGCGTTAGATTTCATGCACGCCAAGTGAGAACCAGTCCAGCAAACACCATGCTCATGACGATTGTCGCCAGCCACCCCAGCACCTTTAAATAGGCTGGCAAAACGAACGTCCCCATTACCTTTCGGCTGCTTGCCATTGCCATAATCACCATCATCAATGGAACTGCGGCGATTCCATTCAGTACAGCCGCCCAGAACAGGGCCTTAATGGGGTTAAGGGAAGTAAAGTTGAGTGCTGCGCCGACCGCGGTGCAAGTGGCAATCGCGCCATAGAACTTCTTTGCATCGGCAGGTTTCCGCTCGAGGCTTGCATTCCAGCGAAACGCTTCGCCGAGTCCATAGGCCGCCGACCCCGCAAGCACAGGAACTGCTAGTAAACCAGTTCCAACAATTCCAGCGGAGAACAGAAAAAACGCCCACCGCCCCGCGAGCGGTTGGAGCGCCTTTGCGGCCTGTGCGGCTGTGGCAATATCGTTTTCACCTATTTCGTGCAGCGTCGCCGCCGTCGTCAGGATAATGAAGAAGGCGATTAGGTTGGAGAACGCCATCCCGAAGTAGGTGTCTGTTCGGATCCGGTTGAACTGCGCAAAAGCTTGGCTCGGCGCCCGACGCAGAGCTTTTTCACCACGCGTCGTTCTTACTTCCTCCGCTTCCTGCGAAGCCTGCCAAAAGAATAGATAAGGACTGATCGTAGTTCCCAAAACTGCGATCAAAGCGAGGAAATACGCCTTGCTGAGCGAGATATGAGGAGCAAGTGTCCCTTGCAGAACTTCGGACCAGGAAATGTGCACAAAGAATGCCGCTGCCACGTACGCCAAAAGCGACAGCGTCAGCCACTTCAAATAATGCGCGTATCGGTTGTAAGGAATAAGTAACTGCGCAGTCACCGACAGGGCCGCCAACAGCGATCCGTACAACCCAACAGGACCTGGCAGAATGAGCCGCAGCGCGGCGTCCATAGCCTGAATATCTGCGCCCAGGTTAAATACATTTGCGAGGACGACCAGTGTGACAATTCCGTATAACAACCTTGGATGACGAAGCCTCACATTATTCGCAATGCCATGTCCGGTTACCCTCCCTATCCGCGCACAGATTTCCTGAAACGCCGACATCAGTGGATAAGAGACCACCATGGTCCACAGCATCCCATAGCCAAATTGGGCGCCGATCTGGGAGTATGTGCCAATACCACTCGGATCGTCGTCCGAGGCGCCCGTAACCAAACCGGGTCCCAGCCGGGAAAGAAATGCTTTCAGTGAAAAACTTAAGCCAGCGTGCGGAGGAGAGGCGTATGGCTGCTGGGTCTCCGTGTCAGGCGACGGTACCGGGACAGCACGCGACGGAGGTCTCGTTCCATTCGGAGACATATGTGCCGAGTTGAAGCTTATGTTTGGATGCGCTCGGTGCGAGGTTCCTCTGGCTCTTCTCTTGGTACTCGGAACGCGGAAAAACTGGATATGGAAAATGCTCGGTTGTAAGAACAGAAAGGACACGAGAACCTGAAATCGCCATTCGCGGTGTTTGCGAGTGAAACGGATGGCCTCTCGGGGTTGAATTCCTCAGCCGCGAACGGCGATTCCTGGCTAGATTCATTACACGTGGTTATTCAGACGCATGGTTATCCAGCGCGCTTCATCGGCTTGTCGGTCTTCTGAAAATCTGCTCTGGCTTCGCCCGCGGAAGCGATATCTTGTGCCCCAGTTCGTTCAAGAATGTCTTTTGCTTTTCGCGTCCAGTCGGAACTGTCGCAGTGTACTGACAAGAGGATTCCACCTTTTCTGATTTGACCTTCGTACCTCTTCGCCTCGTATTCGGGTATGCCCATCCCGATCAACGTGCCTGTGATTCCTCCTATGGCTCCGCCCACACCGACGCCTGCAAGCGCCGCCATGATAGGACCGGCCGCGACCAATGGCCCGATTCCAGGGATCGCCAGGGCGCCAATGCCGGCTAACCATCCCAGCGCTCCTCCCACCACAGCTCCCGTCCCAGCTCCTGCCGTTGCTCCTTCAGGAGCCTTGGTTCCTTTCTCGTGCGCGAAATCTTTGGTTCCTGCATTCTCGGGAAACAGCACCGAAACGTCCGTGTTGCGAAACCCCGCCTCCCGCAGGGCGTTGACTGCTCCTTCGGTCAGTCCATATGTTGAATAGATCCCAAAGACCGCCGTATTTTTTCCTGCCATGACTGAATTCTCCTCGCTGATGAGATATTTATTCTTTCGGTGCTGCTTGCAGTTCTTTGCGAGCTTGCCCTGCGCTGAGCGTTCGCCTTGGTATTGTCGGGAGCACTCTGCCCTCAGGGGCGGTCGACATGTCGTGATATTCTGTCCGACCCTAATTTGTTCGTGGAGTGATCACCATCGAGTTCTTGCTGTAAATTTTTCCGCTGACGCAGAGTTATAGCTCCTGAAGGTCACCTTGCGTCGTATATCAATCCAACGATGAAAATAACGAGCGAATGTTCCCGGCTCAAGAAGACAACTAAAGCACATGGATCGTGCTTTCGAGAGTCTCTGAATTTTCGCAATCCCGCGATTGACAACCCCCACGAACGTGCTCCAGTTGATTCATTAGAAGCTTAACGGCGTTCAAACCGGAACTCCCAGCATTTCAGCAATTTACAGGGACAACCCCAGCGGCGAAGTTAACAGGCTACAGAAAACACTGTAGAGCTAGCCTTAAAGGTTTCGTGGTAGATGTTCGAAGGTAAGTCCGCTGTTTCTCTCATTTTCTACTATGGGGCGCCTACCCTCCGGTACTCGCATTCTATCGATACTGGCCGAAAGTGATGCTCCTACTGTTGGCGATCTAGGAATTTTTGAAGTAACCAGGCGACACACATGAAAAGAAGCTCGAATACTCTCGCGACTACACCTGAGAAACAACCCTCGCATTCCACGCCAAGTAACGGCGGCCACGTAGTCGCAGCGGAAGGTCCCAGCCTTGCGGTAATTCTCGCTGGTCTCCAAACCATGCGTGACGGCGATTTCTCCGTGCGCTTGCCGGGTTCGTGGACAGGTCTGGAAGGTAAGATTGCGGACACTTTCAACGAGATCGTCGCCGCCAATGAGCAGATGGCACAGGAGTTAAAACGTGTTGGCAAAGCGGTTGGCAAGGAAGGCAGAACCCGGGAGCGTACGCGCTTTCATGAATCCAGAGGCGCTTGGGGACAGATCGAAGTCTCGGTGAACACGCTCGTCGAAGATCTTCTTCGACCCACAGCCGAGGTGACTCGCGCCATCGCTGCTGTCGCACAAGGAAATTTGACACAAACTGTTCGCCTCGACGTCGACGGCCGACCATTGGAAGGTGAGTTCCTGCGTTCGGCAAACATCGTAAACACCATGATTCAGCAACTTGGCGTGTTTACCGCCGAAGTGATCCGCGTGGCGCGCGAGGTTGGAACCGACGGAAAACTGGGTGGCCAGGCACAGGTGCCGGGCGTGGCGGGTACATGGAAAGACCTCACTGACTCCGTCAACCTTATGGCGAATAACCTGACCGGTCAGGTCCGCAACATCGCCGAAGTAGCTACCGCCGTTGCTAGCGGTGACCTCTCACGCAAGATCACGGTCGACGTGCGCGGAGAAATTCTCCAGCTCAAAGAAGCCATTAACACGATGGTCGATCAGCTGCGATCATTTGCTTCGGAAGTGACCCGCGTTGCTCGCGAAGTGGGTACCGACGGGAAACTCGGCGGACAAGCTGTGGTTCCTGGCGTCGCTGGAACTTGGAAAGATCTTACCGACTCGGTCAACGCAATGGCCGGAAACCTGACAGCACAGGTCCGCAACATCGCTGAAGTGACGACTGCCGTCGCCCGTGGAGACTTGTCGCGCAAAATCACGGTTGACGTTAAGGGCGAGATTCTTGAACTCAAGAACACCATCAATACGATGGTAGACCAGCTCAATGCGTTTGCCGGTGAAGTGACGCGCGTGGCCCGTGAAGTCGGCACAGAAGGGAAGTTGGGTGGGCAAGCGCAGGTGCCCGGAGTCGCCGGCACGTGGAAGGATCTGACCGACAACGTGAACCTGATGGCCAGCAATCTGACCGGACAGGTGCGCAACATTGCTGACGTGGCGACTGCAATCGCCAGTGGAGATCTCTCCAAGAAAATCACTGTCGACGTTCGCGGCGAAATTTTGCAGCTGAAGGAAACCCTGAACACAATGGTCGACCAACTGAACCGATTTGCTGGAGAGGTGACTCGCGTGGCCAGGGAAGTGGGCACTGAGGGACGGCTGGGCGGCCAGGCTAACGTTCCCGGCGTGGCAGGCACATGGAAGGATCTCACCGATTCCGTGAACTCCATGGCCGGCAACCTTACAGGACAGGTCCGAAACATCGCGGAGGTCACCACCGCCGTGGCAAAGGGTGATTTGTCACGCAAGATCACGGTGGACGTGAAAGGCGAAATTCTTGAGTTGAAAAACACCATTAACACAATGGTGGACCAATTGAATGGGTTCGCCGGTGAAGTGACCCGCGTTGCCCGCGAGGTAGGCACAGAAGGAAAGCTCGGTGGTCAGGCGCAGGTTCCCGGTGTAGCTGGCACGTGGAAGGATCTCACTGACAACGTAAACCTGATGGCTAGCAACTTGACCGGACAGGTCCGCAACATTGCTGAAGTGGCGACAGCCGTCGCGCGTGGCGACTTGTCCCGCAAGATCACGGTCGACGTGAAAGGCGAAATTCTCGAGCTCAAGGACACCATTAACACAATGGTGGATCAGTTGCGATCGTTCGCCTCAGAAGTCACCCGCGTGGCTCGCGAGGTCGGCACCGATGGTCGACTTGGCGGCCAGGCGCAGGTTCCCGGAGTTGCTGGAACCTGGAAAGATCTCACAGACTCTGTGAATTCGATGGCCAGCAACCTTACGGCTCAGGTCCGCAACATCGCGGAGGTCACCACCGCCGTTGCTCGTGGGGACTTGTCCCGCAAGATCACGGTCGACGTGAAAGGCGAAATCCTCGAACTTAAGAACACCATCAACACCATGGTGGACCAGTTGAACGCGTTCGCGGGTGAAGTGACTCGCGTGGCCCGCGAGGTCGGCACCGAGGGAAAACTCGGTGGCCAGGCTCAAGTGCCTGGAGTAGGCGGCACCTGGAAAGACCTCACGGACTCCGTCAATTCCATGGCCGGCAACTTGACGGCTCAGGTTCGAAACATCGCCGAAGTCACCACCGCCGTCGCCCGCGGTGACCTGTCGCGCAAGATCACGGTCGACGTGAAAGGCGAAATTCTCGAACTTAAGAACACCATCAACACAATGGTGGACCAGTTGAACGCATTCGCGGGTGAAGTTACGCGCGTCGCCCGCGAAGTCGGCACGGAAGGGAAGTTGGGCGGCCAAGCCCAGGTACCCGGAGTCGCCGGCACGTGGAAGGACCTTACCGATAACGTCAACTTCATGGCCAGCAATCTCACGGGCCAGGTACGAAACATTGCCGAGGTCGCCACCGCGATCGCGACCGGCGACCTCTCCAAGAAAATCACCGTGGACGTTCGCGGAGAGATTCTCCAGTTGAAAGAGACTCTCAACACCATGGTCGAGCAATTACGCTCCTTCGCGGCAGAAGTCACCCGCGTGGCGCGTGAAGTCGGCACGGAAGGTCGGTTGGGTGGCCAGGCCAACGTTCCCGGCGTCGCCGGTACCTGGAAAGACCTCACAGATTCTGTGAACGCCATGGCGAGAAACCTTACGGCGCAGGTCCGTAACATTGCGGAAGTCACGACCGCTGTCGCGCGTGGCGACTTGTCGCGCAAGATCACAGTGGACGTGAAGGGCGAAATCCTTGAATTGAAGAACACCATCAACACGATGGTGGACCAGTTAAACGCCTTTGCTGCTGAAGTCACGCGCGTAGCGCGCGAAGTGGGAACAGAAGGCAAGCTGGGCGGCCAGGCTCAAGTGCCGGGCGTCGCAGGCACGTGGAAGGATCTCACCGACAACGTGAACGTCATGGCCGCCAACCTCACCGAGCAGGTACGCGGCATTGTGAAGGTCGTAACCGCGGTCGCCAACGGGGAACTCACTCAGAAACTGCGTGTGAACGCGAAGGGCGAAGTCGCTGCTCTTGCGGAAACAATTAACAACATGACGGGCACGCTCGCCACCTTTGCCGACCAGGTCACCACGGTCGCCCGTGAGGTTGGCGTCGAAGGCCGACTGGGCGGCCAGGCAAACGTGCCCGGCGCAGCCGGAACATGGAAGGATCTCACGGGCAACGTCAACCTTTTGGCCGACAATCTCACCAACCAGGTGCGGGCCATCGCCGAGGTCGCCACCGCCGTCACCAAGGGAGATTTGACCCGATCAATTCAGGTGGAGGCCCGCGGCGAAGTAGCGGAACTCAAAGACAACATCAACACAATGATCGACAACCTTCGCCTCACGACCGATCGCAACACCGAGCAAGACTGGTTGAAGACGAATCTCGCGCGCTTTACAGGCATGTTGCAGGGCCAGCGCGACCTCACAACGGTGGGTCGAAAGCTTCTGTCGGAACTGGTTCCGCTGGTGAACGCTCAGCAGGGAATGATTTACCAGATGGAGACTGAAGAAAGCATGGTGCTGCTGGCTGCGTTCGCAGGCGACGGAGAGGATGGTCATCTGCGTCGCCTCAAAAGCGGGGAAGGATTAGTCGGCCAATGTGCTGCCGAAAAGCGCCGCATCGTCATTTCCGACTTGCCGCCGCAGACGGTTCCCATCCGATCCAGTCTCTTCGAGGCCGTGCCAAGTAATGTCGTTGTGCTTCCTGTGTTATTCGAGAATCACGTGAAGGCTGTCATTGAGTTGGCATCACTGAGTTTCTTCACCGCTTCTCACTTGGCATTCCTTGAGCAACTGACCTCAAGCATCGGGATCGTGCTCAACAGTATCGAAGCCACCATGCAGACGGAAGGCTTGCTGAAGCAGTCGCAACAATTGGCTGCCGAACTACAGACCCAGCAGAAGGAACTGCAACAGACGAACGAACAGCTGGCTCTCAAGGCGCAACAGCTTGCCGAACAGAACGTCGAGGTGGAACGCAAGAACCGCGAAATCGAGCAAGCGCGGCGCGCTTTGGAAGAGAAGGCCAAGGAACTTGCCCTCACCTCCAAGTACAAATCGGAGTTCCTCGCCAACATGTCGCATGAGTTGCGCACTCCCCTCAACAGCATCCTTGTGCTTGGCCAGCAGCTTACGGACAATCCAGACGGCAATCTGACAGCCAAGCAGGTCGAGTTTGCACGCACCATACACGGCGCCGGCACAGACTTGCTCAATCTGATTAGCGACATTCTCGACCTGTCGAAGATTGAATCAGGCACAGTATCCGTCGAAGCGGATGAAGTGTTCTTCACAAGCCTGCTGGATACTGTCGCTCGGCCATTCCGTCATGAGGCTGAGAACCGGCATCTCTCCTTCGAGGTGAACAGTGATCCGCAGCTTGGGCGCAGTCTCGTCACCGACTCCAAACGTCTGCAGCAGGTTCTCAAGAACCTGCTTTCCAACGCCTTCAAGTTCACGGAACAGGGCAGCGTGCGCATGTCGGTGTCCGTCGCCTCGGGAGGGTGGAGCGAAGATCACCCTGTTCTCTCGAAGGCCGCTTCCGTAGTCGCCTTTGAAGTCGCCGATAGCGGAATCGGCATTCCGGCTGAAAAACAGAGAATCATCTTTGAGGCGTTCCAGCAGGCGGACGCTGGCACCAGCCGCAAGTACGGAGGCACGGGTCTCGGGCTGGCGATCAGCCGTGAGCTTGCCAGCCTGCTCGGCGGCGAGATTCAATTGCGCAGTACACCGGGAAAGGGAAGCACGTTCACCCTTTATCTACCCCAAACCTACGCCGGACCATTGTCCGGACCGGCGCGGGATCGCAAAGTCACGCCCGCGGTGTCACCTCTGCAGCTAACCGCGGTTAACGTTTCGGAGCAACCGCTGGAGCGGGTTCCCGATGACCGTTCCACCGTTCAGCCTGACGATTTTGTTCTGCTGATTGTTGAAGACGATCCGCACTACGCTCGCCTGGTATGCGATTTAGCGCATGACAAGGGCTTCAAGGTCTTAGCCGCGAGTCATGGAATGGAGGCGCTCGCCCTTGCCCGCGAGTACCACCCAAGTGCCGTTTCGCTCGATGTCTTCCTGCCCGATATGTTGGGTTGGACGGTATTGAACCACCTCAAGCAGGACCCCGCGACTCGGCACATTCCGGTGCAAATGCTCACTCTCGATGAAGATCGCCAGCAGGGCTTGGCACGTGGAGCGTTCTCATTTATAACGAAGCCGACTACGCCCGACGGGCTGGCGGATGCACTGAACAAAATCAAGACGTATTCAAGTCCCCGTCGGAAACGACTGCTTGTGGTGGAAGATAACAATGCCGAGCAGACCACCATCCAAGCCCTGCTTGGCCACGATGACGTCGACATTTCCGTCGCAGCCACCGGCCGGGAAGCCCTGGCTGCGCTTGAGAAGGAGAACTACGACTGCATGGTCCTCGACTTACGCCTGCCAGACATGTCGGGCTTCGAGATCCTGGAATGCATTCGTGATACCTCGTCTCTGAGCGAGTTGCCTGTAGTCGTCTTTACCGGTAAGGAGCTTTCCCCGGAAGAAGACGCCCGGCTCCATACCCTTGCGCGCAGCGTAGTTGTAAAGGGAGTCGAATCTCCAGAACGGTTACTGGATGAAACGGCGCTTTTCCTGCACCGAGTCATTGCCGACCTTCCAGCCGAAAAACAAAAGATGCTTGATCGTTTGCACCGCTCCGATGAGGCATTGATTGGCAAGAAGGTGCTGGTGGTCGACGATGATGTCCGAAATATTTTTGCGCTCAGCAGCGTCCTGGAGCGTCGCGGGATGACAGTCCTGACCGCCGGAACCGGGCGCGAAGCGATTGCCCTTCTCGAATCCACTCCTGACATAGCGATCGTTCTGATGGATATCATGATGCCGGAAATGGACGGCTACGAGACTATGCAGGTCATTCGTGAAAACGCATCGTTCCGGCGGCTGCCCATCGTGGCTTTAACCGCCAAAGCGATGAAAGGTGACCGCGAGAAGTGCCTCGAAGCGGGGGCTTCGGAATACCTGGCCAAGCCGGTCAATACTGACCAGCTCCTCTCCGCTCTTCGCATGTGGCTGCATCGCTAGTTTCGGAGATAATGCTCGACGGAGGATCAATGAGCACGAAAGAACGGGTGAACATCCTGATGGTGGATGATCAACCTGCCAAACTGTTGAGCTATGAGGCGATCCTTGGGGAGCTCGACGAAAACCTCATAAAGGCTACGTCGGGAAGGGAAGCACTCGAATTTCTGTTGAAATCGGATGTCGCGGTTGTGCTCATGGACGTGAGCATGCCCGAAATCGACGGCTTTGAGCTTGCCAGTATGATTCGCCAGCACCCACGTTTCCATCGGACTGCCATCATTTTTATTTCGGCTGTCCACTTGACAGATCTGGATCGTCTCAGAGGTTACGAACGCGGCGCGGTGGACTATATCTCTGTCCCGGTCATTCCTGAGTTGTTGCGCGCCAAGGTAAGCGTATTTGCTGAGTTGCATCGAAAAGCGCAACAATTGCGGGCACTCAATCGCGAACTCGAGCAGCGGGTCGCCGAGCGAACTGAGGAACTCGAGAACAAGGCAGAAGCCTTGGAACTCTTAAACTCTCAGGTTAATCGTAAAAACGAGCAACTCGATGCCATCTTGCAAACTGCTCCTGACATTATCTTCAGCAGCCGCGGAGATGGCTCCCGGGATTTTCTCAGCGCCCGTTTCTTTGAATACACCGGAGCTTCAGGGGAATCGGCCTTGGGTTTCGGGTGGATGGACTATGTGCACCCCGATGACCGTCCAGAGATCATGAGGCATTGGGAAAAGTGTCTTCAGTCCCGTGAAATCTACGAAGCAGAGTATCGTATTCGTGGACAAGCCGCTGAGTACCGCTGGTTTCGCGCCCGTGCAGTACCGATACGCGATCAAAATGGAGAGATTGTCAGATGGTACGGGACCTGCTCCGACATTCATGACAGCAAACTTCTGGAACAATCCATTCGTGAAAATAGCAACACCCTCGAGAAGGTGGTCGAGGAGCGTACCGAAGCCTTGCGTCACCTCTCGAGCCGTCTCATGCGCATGCAAGATGAAGAACGCCGCCGCATTGCCAGGGAACTCCACGACAGCCTGGGGCAGGAGCTTGCTGCCGCCAAAATGACGGTGGATGGAATTCTCAAACAGAGCTCCTCGCAATTGAAAGATCAATCGGCCGAGGAAGCGAGCGGCAGCATTGATCGTGCCCTTCAGCAGGTTCGCACGATGTCGCATCTCTTACACCCGCCCTTGTTGGACGAGGTTGGCTTAGTCTCCGCCCTGCGCTGGTACTTGGAGGGAATGACGAAGCGCAGCGGAATTGAGACCACGCTCGAGGTTCAGCCCTCCAGTTTTCCACGTCTCACGCCCCAATTTGAAACTGCGATCTTCCGCATAGTTCAGGAAGCGTTGACGAACGTATTCAGACACTCAGAGGCCAGCCACAGCCAGGTGCGGTTGCTTCGAAATGAGAATAACGTCGTGGTTGAGATTCGTGACGACGGCAAGGGGCTTGCAGAAGATACAACCAAGTTCCGGCCAGGTACCGTCGGCATCGGCATCGGGGGCATGAGACAGCGTGTGGAAGAATTTGGTGGAGAGTTACGCTTGACGAATGCAAATCCGGGAGCTGTCGTCGAGGTCATTATTCCTGTGGAAGAACAAGCGCGCGAACGGGTGCTGGCGACTGCATAGTTTAAGATGTCGCCCATCATCGAAGATGCGCTTCGTGGGCGTCCGCGCAAGTCGCGTGAAAATTCTACGTCTGAAAGCGGTGTATTTTCTCAATGCCTCAAAAGGACGCAAACATTCACGAGATGCCGATCCGAATTCTGATTGCCGACGACCATGAAATCTTCCGGCGAGGATTGCGATCACTGCTGGAATCGCATCCTGAATGGGAAGTCTGCGGCGAGGCCATAGACGGCCAGGAGGCTGTGGATCGGGCAAAGGAACTCAATCCAGACATCGTGGTCCTGGATATCACCATGCCCAGGCTCAATGGCTTGGAAGCCGCTCAACTAATTCGCAGCGAAGCGCCCCATTCAAAAATGGTGATTCTCAGCCAGCATGAGCCCTCTTTGATGCGTCAGGCTGCCTTGAGCGCTGGTGCCAGCGCCTACGTCACCAAGTCTGAAGTTTCTCGCGAGCTGATGATGACCATCGAAACTCTCTTATCGCCCGGGGCCGTCGGTTCAGAAGAGACCGCAGGAAGTCTCTAATCGCGCAATTTGGAGCGAAGCAGGATGTCGTGCCTGCTTCGCCCCAATGAAGTCGTCATTTTGCCGTTAAGCTGCTGATTTCGTCTTGCGCGCGCGCAGCTGCTCTCGATTCGCCGTCTTCGCGGCAGGAGCGGTCTCTTCCTGAAGTTCAGCCGCTTCCTGGTTCACGTTCTCCGAAAGTTCCGTGAGTTTTTCGTCCGCCCGCTTCTCTTCTTCCAAAGTTTCCTTCAAGAGATTGAGATCATCAGATCTGTCCAGCAGTTTCGCATAAGCGCAAACGCTTCCGTAAGCTGCGATCTCATAGTGTTCGACTCTCTGAGCTGCAGCAATGAGCCCCGCGTCTAGGACCTTTCCTTCGAATTCGTCGATGGTCTCTGCGCCCTCCTTAACGATTCCTTCCATTCCTACGCACTTCTTTCCCTTGGGATTTTCGTCCAGACTCTCAAATACTTCCTCGAGACGGGTGACATGATTTTTTGTTTCCTCCAGGTGATTGGCAAATGCCTCGCTTAGTTCGTCAGTCTCCGCACTCTTGACCAGTTTCGGTAAAGCCTTGACCAGTTGCTGCTCGGCACTGTACAGATCTTTGAGTTCGCTGACATAAAGCGTGAGAAGTGTTTTCTGCGCCATGTTTCCTCCGTGGTTGGTTTTCGGTGATTAAAAGGCGACCTGCCAAGCGGGTGTTGGTGGCCGCTCGAGCACCTTACGCTACGATTCAAGTTCGCGCGCGCAAAGTAAATCCGGGCTGCACGGTAGAACAAAACGTACCGCCCTTTAGTTACTGGTCGAGACTCTTACTGATTCACGACCACATCTACATCCCCGGTTTTTCGCAGGACCTCTACATGAATATTCTGAGCTTGACGCTCCACTACCAGGTCCACTAACGAATCTCCTACTTGCAGGCGTTCCATTGCCAGGAATGACATCGACTCCGGAAGCTTCGGTCGGCTAAACACGATGCGCCGCTTGGGTGCGTCCAGTGCGAATCCCAGAGACGCTTCCAGGAGCATGAATGCAGCGCCCGCTGACCAAGCCTGAGGCGAGCAGGCGACTGGATACAAGGTGGGACCTTCACCTAAACGTCTGTGTAAGCCACATAACAGTTCGGGTAGGCGATTCATTTCGAAATAGGAGCTAGCCTCGAACAGTGCGTCCGTCAACAGTGCTGCCGGGCGCGTAAGTCCGTAATTGGCAAGACCCGCCGCCGCGATGGCATTGTCGTGTGGCCAGACCGACCCATTGTGATAGGAGATCGGATTGTACTTCTTTTCGAACGAACTCACGGTGCGAACGCCCCAGCCGGAAAACGAGTCGTCGGCCAACAGAATTTGAGCCACTCGTTCTGCCTTGGCAGGTTTGGCAATGCCGGTGTAGAGACAATGGCCCGCATTCGATGTGCGAACGCGACACGGTTGTTTCTTCCTGTCGAGAGCCAAAGCGTAGGTGGAGAGGTCCTCGCACCAGAAGGATTCATCGAACTTTTCCTTGAGCAATTGCGCTTGTGAGTCCAGCAATTCGGCGCGTGGATGGTCCCCCAATGCTGCTGACAGTAAGGCTGCTTCTTTTTTTGCAGCATAAACATATCCTTGCACCTCACACAGCGCAATTGGCGCCTCAGCGAGTGTGCCGTCCGCGTGAAAGATCGAATCGCTGGAGTCTTTCCACCCTTGCTGGATTAGCCCTGTCGAAGACTGCCGTTGATACTCCACAAATCCGTCACCGTCCAGATCCCCATATAGGTCAATCCACGAAAGCGCCAGATCAATGTTCGGCCACAGCGCACGGACGAAATCGAGATCTCCGGTACGCCTGTAGAAAGCGCCCGCCAGCATAATGAATAGGGGAGTTGAATCGACGCTTCCGTAGTAGCGACGAAAAGGAATCTCTCCCAGTGCAGCCATCTCGCCATGGCGCGTCTCATGCACGATCTTTCCTGGATCCGCCTCGGTTGAGGAGTCATGCTCTAATGCCTGAGTTGCCGCCAGGTAGTGCAACACACCTTTGGCTATACGTGGATTCGGCCAAAGGCACTCCAGCGCGGTGATAATCCCATCTCGCCCAAAGACAGTGCTGAACCAGGGAACTCCCGCGTAGGGGTAATCTGTCTCCGGATTCCCCATGATCATCATGTGGACATCGGCATGAGATCGCGTCAACCACGCATTGAACTGATGGTTCGAAGTTCGAACCGCACAAGCACCGGCCTGCGCTTCGACTGCCTCGGTGGCCACCACTGACAGCGCTTTGTCAAAGGTCTCTTTGGGAGTGGCCTGCGAATGGTCGCATTGAACCGTGAAATGAATTCTCGTGGTTTCCCGGGGTTTGAGTTCCGCTCTCATTGCCATATGAGAGGAGGAAATCTCTGCCGGCGCAGGAGCACAGCGTAACTCGGTACACCGGATGACACCGTCCAAACCCCGATATCGCAAACTCACGCGATCCTCTTCCACGACGTCCGGCAGACGTTCGCCTCGCCGCGGACGCGACACCCCACGTACCTCGAACACGTCCGCAAAATCGGCTGCAAATTCGATTCGCAATGGAAGCTGCACAGTGGACGAACCGTAATTTGTCAGGCGCAATTGCTCATAGCAGACGCCATCCCAGAGCAGCCTGGAACGAACCATGTGGATTGTGCCGCGTGACAATTCCACATGGTCCCCACTGAGAATGTCTACATTCGTAAGATCTGCTGAGAACAGAGAATTGTCAGCCCTGACGCCGGAACTGAGGAACAATGGCGGTGTCTCGCCCAGAGACAGCATTAGCCGCGACAGGAATCTCGTGCCGTCATAATAGAGCCCATGTTCTCCGAGCCCCGAGGACCGAATGTTCCCGTATCGATCGAAGACCGCAAACATCGGTCCATACTTGAGCACCCGAATCCTCTCCTCGACGGGAGGAAAGCCAGTCGCGACGTAAAACTCGGTCTTGACGCTGATTTCAGCCAATCGGAACTCCGCTTGAATCTGGGATCGGTTCGCCCTGCGACCCTACAAGTGTCTCGTAAAGGCGCAGGTATTGCGAACTCATCAGGCTGGCCGTGAATCGCTCTTCAAATCGTCGCCGGCAGGCGGCGCGGTCGAACGACTCGATTTTGTGTATCACTTTTACTGCAGCGTCAGCATTCGGGACAATGAACCCCGTTACTCCCTCTTCGACGACCTCGGGAACCGAACCAGCCGAATAAGCGATAACGGGTGTTCCACAAGCCATCGCTTCGATCATCACGATGCCAAATGGCTCTGGCCATGTGATGGGAAACAGTAAAGCCGCCGCGCCGCCGAGCAATTCATTCTTTTCTGGAAAACCGACCTCACCCAAAAATTCTACTCCCGGTCCCTTCATCAGGGGCTTAAGACAGGTCTCGAAGTACTTCCGATCCGCCGCGTCGACCTTGGCTCCTACCTTCAAAGGCATTCCCGCCCGACGAGCAATCGCGACCGCCTGATCGAGGCCTTTTTCCGGAGATGTGCGCCCTAGGAAAACCAGATAGTCGCTCGGCTTCGGACTGAACTCATATTGGTTCTCCGGCAGACCGTGATAGATGGTGCCCTCCCAATTCAACCAGGGCAAAGGCGCACGCTGTGCATGTGAGATCGACGATACCGGCATGTGGCGAAAAGCGCGGTAGAGTGGGAGCAGGTCCGGAATGTCCAATCGGCCGTGAAGTGTTGTCAGCGTCGTCCAGTCCAGTGCTCGGCTACTAGGAAAATGCAGATAATCGATGTGGAAGTGGATCATGTCAAACTGATGCCGCTGCGCGACAACCTTGTCCAGCATCAATACGTGGTGCGCGAGTTGGTCGACGCACTGAGGGTCGAGTCGTAGAGCGCGCGGGCAGACGGGAACCAGCTTGGCCTGAGTGAGTGAGTCACCACTTGCAAAAAGAGTGACATCATGTCCTTGCTTCACCAGTTCTTCGGTTAAATAGGAAACAATACGTTCGGTACCGCCATAAAGTTTAGGGGGGACACTTTCGTATAAAGGCGCAACTTGCGCGATTCGCATAAATATTTTTTCCCTGCTTTTCCGGATGGCCCTGAGAAGGTAACAACCTCGCTCGGCGAACCCGCTTTCCTAAAAATAGCCTGTCAGCTCCGAGAATTCGCATCCGGTGCATGCTGTAAGCAAAGGAAGTCATGTCCCGATTTCTTGAGGTCGAGATACATTCAGACAGACGAACTATGTCGTCCATCAAACGAACTGGCAGGTACGGGAGGCTGTGACCCTGATCGTATTTTCTCAGGCAGCAAGATTTCGGTTGCCACGTCGGTTAGAACGAACGCGAGAATCCAACTCGGTCGTGTGTGACGAGCGAGCCCTGGCGAACCCGATTGCCTTTTCCATCGGCACGTCTAATCCTGAAAGTCGCCCCAGTTCCCTCAAAACACTCAGGGCTTTCTTCAGGGCGAGAGTTTCTTTCTCCTGGGCCGGCGACAGGTGCTGAATTTCTTGCTCTCTTCGAAGAATAGCAAGCTGCGCGTTCCAGATGAGTGCGCACAACTTCACCGGATCCCGCTCGAATAATGCGGCTTCGTACAGCTGCGTCCACGCGCAGTGGTTCCACTTTCTCACATCCGTCAGTCGCATCGGGCTCTCCCCCTCCTCAGAGACTGCAAATCGCAACGATCGATCATGCCGCTTCGATTCCCAGGTTTTCGGCATGGGGACAAACATGATCGCAGTTCAGGCAGGTTACACCCAGACAATTGCTGCAGAGGATTTCATGGGACTCGCACAATGCCGTACCGCACCCGTCGCATAGCGAAATTGCCACCTCTCCACAGCGGAGAGCTTGATCGCGAACAGGACCGGGGGCAATTACACAGTCGCACCAGCGTTCAGCTTCAATCTTGAGAGTCATAGAGCCTTCCGCTACAAGGGCTTTAACATTCGCGATTGTCGGCTCCGACTGCCGGACTCTTGTATCGGGTAACTCCTGTATAAGGCGATGTGGAAATCGTTCTCGACCGCCTTTGACCGCGCTGCTCAAGGTTTGGCGGCATCAATTGTCAAGCCGAATACGAGATCTAATACCCGATGCTCGGTATAGGGCACGCCAAGTACGTCCGTTATAAGACTGTCAGGCTGTGATCAGCCGTCCGGAGGGACAAATGACGATTTGGACGATTTTGTTCGTTGTGCTTCTGCTCGCATGGATTTCGGGTTTTACGGTCTTTCATGTCGCAGGCGGGCTTATTCATCTCTTGCTTGTGCTCGCCGTGATCTCCCTGATCATTCACTTTGTAACCGGCGCACGCACGGCCTGAGGCTGGCCGTTTCTTTAATATCAGACCCGGCTTGGGACTTCACTGCTCTTCGTTGTTCTGCATCGGATTCGCGAAGATATTTTGGGAAAATCATGAAAGCAGATCGGGCGAAGGGCAGTGTGGGTTCGAACGAAGAAACGAATCCCTCTGCACAAACCGTCATTTCCACCGAACGAGAAGAAAGGCGGGTAGAGGATCGAGTCGCGATTAATGCGCAGGTCGTTTACGAGACCATCCGTCGGGAGGGAGAAGAAGAACTAGCCAGACCAAATGCCGCCTTGGCTTGGTCGGCGCTCTCCGCCGGTCTTTCGATGGGCATCTCTTTTATCGCGGAAGCATTATTAAGGGCCCATCTGCCCAATCGACCTTGGGCGCCCCTCGTCTACTGCTTCGGGTACTCCGTAGGATTTCTGGTCATCGTCCTGGGCCGCCAGCAGCTTTTCACCGAGAATACGCTCACTGTCATCTTGCCGCTGATGCAACGCCGGAACAGCCAGACTCTCATGCGAGTGCTGCAGTTGTGGGCGGTCGTACTGGCAGCCAATCTTCTAGGCACCTGTTTGTTTGCCGCGTGCGTCGGGAAGATTGCTTTGTTTGATCCCGCAGTTGTGCGGGCTTTTGCTGAAATCGGGGCTGCTCACACCGGATTGCCCTTTGGTATTGCTTTCGTTCGCGCGATTTTTGCAGGTTGGCTGATCGCGCTGATGGTGTGGTTGCTTCCGGGAGCAGATTCCGCACGCGTCAGCATCATCATAATTCTCACTTACCTTATCGGACTTGGGGAATTCAATCACATCGTGGCAGGCTCGACCACTGTGTTCTTCATGGTCTGGACTCACTCTGCCAGTTGGGGAGAATACTTTTTGCGCTTTTTTGTTCCCACACTGCTGGGGAACATCGTAGGCGGTGTGACCCTGGTGTCCGCTCTTGGTCATGCGCAGGTTGTCGGAGGAAGAGAGATGCCTGGGAACGATTCCAAGCCGCAGAAGGAAAAAGCCCGTCTACACCTCTCCGGAAAATCGGGTAGCTCGAAGCACTGATTCAAGAAACTCAAACTAGCTTAATCGGAGATCAAGGTTCTCCGCCAAGGAACTCATGTGGCCTACCCACGATCTCGCTTCTTCATTCCCCTGCTCCGCTTGCGCACGCATGGCACTGAATGTCCCATTCAGTTTCTGCGCACACATATTTTGAACCTGCCACAGATTTACGTGGAAGGGCATACTGCGTGCCAGGATGACCGCAGCATCCAGGCGCGCCAAGCCCGTTAATTCTTTGGGATTTGTCCAAAACGCACGAGCCTGCAATTCCGTCTGGCGCCGAACCACAAATTCGAGTGTCGCGGTATCCAGGGTGACGTTCATGCTGGCTGCTTCGTCCAGCAGGCTCTGCACGCGCTCGGGAATGATGCTATCTTTTGCCAGCGCCTCCCGAAGTTGACTGTTCAATGCGAATTCCGCGAGCATTCGGAAGAGCTTCGGCTGTTCTACATGCAGATCCGCCAGGAACCGCATGAGCGGCGCCTCTTGCTCATACTGATGTAGTAGCGTTGCTTCTGCTTCCGACAGGTTCGATTTCAAAATGATGTCCAGAATGTTCCGCTGGTCGTCGCGGAACAGGGACTTCAAGGAATAGATATTGTTCCCGAAGCTCTGATTCAATAGTCCGATCACTTCCGGAGTGTCGGCGCGTCCGAACGCTGCATGCAAACTCTCCGTGATGGTGCCGAACTGTTCGGCATCATCATATTCGCGTACACCACCACTCACGTTGTGGTCGCCTAGATGAAGTACTCCGAATTGGAAGTCTGCCGACTCTTGCGTGATTCTGGAAGTAAATCTGGCTCGTCCGGTCACGAGCTTCATCTTTCCCGCATCCGCGCGTCGGTATTCTTGTCTTTCCGCAACATAACTATAGATGCTTGCGCGATCGCCATAATCCTCGAAGACAGATCGGATCGCGTAGTGGGCTGCCAGCCGCGGGATATCCACCATCGCCGGTTTTACGAATTTCTCGTAAATCCGGGCGCCATTATTGTGCTCGGTGATGTTGCTTTTCGCTTCCGCGAGCCTTGCCAGGAAAGACGGCTCAAGTTCCAAATCGCCGAATAGTTCCGTCGCCAGTTGCACCACGCGGCCTGCGTACTGGATGACTTGAACAGTTTCAATTCCCGACAATTCGTCAAAGAACCAACCACAACTCGTGTACATGAGCATGGCGTGGCGCTGCAATTCGAGAAGCTTCAGAACTGTAATTTTCTCTGAGATTTGTAATTGCCGCGTGGCATGTTCGGCGAGAAAGCTGTCCACGTTCCCTTCGGAGCGATCCAGAATCACACGGATGTAATTGTTGCGGGCAAGCCATGGATCCTTGAGGAGCGTCTTTGCTTTCTCCTCATAACGACTCGCAACCTGATCGCGAAGCCAATCCAGCGCTCTTCGCAGTGGAGCGCGCCATTCTTGATTCCAGCCAGAATGTCCGCCTGAATTGCACCCACAGTTGCTGCGCCAACGCTCAATACCGTGTACGCAACTCCAGGAGCTGTTCTCGAAGATTTCCACCTCGTGCGTAGGCGGATTTTGCTCGAGAAACTCTCCATAATTGGTAACTTTCGCGAGGCTGTTGGATTGGATATGGTCCAGCGCGTACGACAAAGCCATCTCGCCAAAATGATGATGATGTCCGTAACTTTCGCCATCCGTGGCGATGTGCACCAGTTCCGGCCAATCGCGTTCGTCCGAAAACCCGCTCATCATGCGCTCGGCGAATTGCTGGCCGTTGTCAAGCAGGCGTTCGAACGCTACCGCTTTCGAGATTGGTCCGTCGTAGAAGAACACGGCAATTTTTCGTTTGGACGGCAACCGCACGAGGTACGCGCGGGTGGGATCAATGCGTTCTCCGCTGACATCTTTCCACGAACGGCCCCCGATCCTCCGAACCCGGCTCGCCTGTCGCGGAGCCAGAATTGTGAACTTGACGCCGAGTTCCGCAAGCAGATCAAGTGTTTCAATATCCACTGCCGTCTCTGGCAGCCACATCCCCTCGGCCGTCCGTCGAAAGCGATGTTCGAAATCCCGTAATCCCCATATCACCTGGCTGCGCTTGTCACGACTGTTGGCCAGCGGCATGATCATGTGGTTGTACGCTTGCGCCATCGCCGATCCGTGACCGGAGAATGTCTTGCTGCTCTCGCGATCCGCCTCCAGGATCGATTGGTATACCTCGGCCGCATTCTCCTCAAGCCAGGATAGAAGTGTGGGTCCGAAATCGAAGCTGATTCTCGAGTAGTTGTTTGTGATGTTGGCGATGCGCCCGTCCTCATCCATCATGCGGGATGCCGCGTTAGGTGCATAACATTCGGCAGTAACGCGCTCGTTCCAGTCGTGGTAAGGATATGCGGACTCCTGCAATTCCACGTACTCGAGAGACGGATTCTCGCGTGGCGGCTGATAAAAATGGCCGTGAATGCAAACATTTTTCATGTTAGTAGCCCCTCTGCGAGGCCTTGCGTCAGAGCGATTCCTTTGGAGTGATCTTGAATTGCGCCAGCAGCCCACCCGTATAGAAAACGGAATTCGCCTTCCCCGACATCAGGTGATTCCTGCAGCCCGCTGCGATCTTATGTGTACACATACCGTTAGATGATCGCGCACTGCTAAGCGCTTCGCAAGCATGTACAGTGAAGTCTGTATTGCGATCCCAATCATGTCAGTGGAAGTATGCTCTTGCCTGCAACAGGATCGGATTGCAGTTCTCGAAAGTTGCTGTGGCACACTTTCTGGCGCTAGTATTTTGTGGGCGATTTCAAGGATTGAGAGAGCCGTTCTTGCCAAAACGGCGCAAATTCTGGGGATCTGTAAAAACTTAGCGTTGAAAAATAGCAAATCTCGCGTAAAGCGGGCGATTCCCCAGTGAGTTGACGTCTTGAGGATTTGGGTGCTGGCGAACCCATACTCAGGAATCTAAGTCCAAAGTGCTCTGTCTAGAGGAGAAAATCGATGAAACCGGCGAGAGTTTTGATTGCTGACGATCACGAAGTGGTGCGCCATGGTATCCGGGTGATGGTGCAGTCGTGCTCGAACCTGGAGATCTGTGGTGAGGCGTCGGACGGGCGGCAAGCCGTGCAAATGGCTGCCCAGTTGAGACCGGACATCGTCATCATCGATATCGGTATGCCCCAACTCAATGGTTTGGATGCCACGCGCCAAATTGTTCATGACAACTCCAATGTAAAAGTCCTCATTCTTACCATGCACGAATCCGAGCAGATCGTGCGCGAAGTGCTTGCTGCTGGTGCGCGTGGTTATCTGCTCAAATCGGATGCCGGTCGAGACTTGATCTCTGCGCTTGAGGCATTGGCCGGACGCAAGACATTCTTCACTTCCAAGGTTGCGGAAATTGTTTTAGAAACCTACCTCAAAGGCGGACCGGAGCAGCCAGCGCCAAAGGATGTCTTAACCTCTCGCGAACGAGAAGTGGTCCAGCTGCTCGCTGAAGGGAAGAGCACGAAGGAAGTAGCCGTCGCCCTCGGATTGAGCGTGAAAACAGCTGAAACCCACCGCTCCAACCTCATGCGCAAGTTGGACGTGCATTCTGTGAGCCAGCTTGTGCTCTACGCAGTCCGAAATAATATTGTGCAAGTCGTGTCACCCCCGGCAGAGACGATTTGAACACACCAGTTCTGGGTGTCAGGTTTCTCTGCTTTCATTGTAAGGTCAGGGAATTTAGTTTGCGTTCATAGTACAGAACGCCCCCGAAGCATATCCCTAATCAAACTAGCCGAGCTCACAAAAAAAGCCATCCACCCTTTCTGACCTTTACATGGTTTGTGGGAGACTGAAGTAACTTCTGTAGACGCGTGGTCTTGTCCGCCTTCGGCTCCATGAAAATCCCAGTTTTTGCGGGTGCAACCATCGCTCGCGTGCACGGAATCAGACCTCCGGGTGCGCACCCCCCAGAAAGGATGTGATCATGGACCAACCTACGGCAATTGTTTTTGTCGCAATCGCAGTCGCTTTGTTGGCCGGGATCTCGCTATGGCTCTATCTCCGTCATCGTAGAAGCCTGAGCTTGCGCGAGCGATTTGGGCCTGAATATGACCGTGTGGTCCGCCAGGAAGGCAACGTCCGGCGTGGTGAAGGTGTTTTGGAGTTCCGCGAAAAAAAACGCGAGAAGCTCCAGATTCAGACGCTCTCCGCCTCCGCCCGAAACGATTATGCTAACCGCTGGAACAACGTACAAGCCCAGTTCGTCGATGACCCCGAGGGTTCTGTCGCTAAGGCGGACAGTCTCGTAAGCGAAGTGATGGAAGCTCGCGGCTATCCGGTCGCCGATTTCGACGAGCGAGTCGAAATCATTTCTGTCGACCATCCCGTCGTCGTTGAAAACTATCGTGCAGCTCACACCATTGTCACCAGCCGCGCGCGCGGTCAAGCCACCACTGAAAGTTTGCGCAAGGCTATGGTCCACTATCGCGCGCTGTTTGACGATCTTCTCCGAGACAATCTACCCGAAAGAAAGGAAATGCACGCATGACAATGCCATTGCGAAAAGATCAAGCCGAAGCTGAACAACTCACCACCGCCGATCTGGCCGGTACCAGGAACGCAAATGATGCTGCTCAAGCCGATGTCGAAGCCGGTCGCGCAAAGCCTGTGCGTTCCGAACGCAATGCCGACCTCCAGGCAGAGTCGAGGCCCGGTTCTGCCGCAGCCGACAGCACACCTCTATTCCCCGATGATCAACTGAAAGATCTGCAGGCACGTTGGGATGACATTCAAACCGGCTTTGTTGACGAACCACGTAGCGCCGTGGAGCACGCCGATAGCCTGGTCGCGTCTACTATGCAGCAGTTGGCGGAAGCATTTGCGAAGGAGCGTTCTAAACTCGAACAACAATGGGATCGCGGCGACAATATCTCAACCGAAGATTTGCGCATGGCCTTTCAGCGCTATCGCTCATTCTTTCGGCGCCTGTTATCGCTGTAGCGGGCTGTTCAAGGTGAAACTCTGTTCCAATAAATGACAAGGGCGACTGCGGTCGCCCTTTGTTGCATCAAACTCACGCCCAGAAGCTGGACAAATTACTGTGTTCCTGCCGTCGGCCGTTTGCTGCGCCATGAAGGCGACAGCTATGCGGGTTCAGCATGCCCCGTGTCTTCAACTCGCGCGTTGCATCTCCTCAGAAAAGCGGTCTCGCACTCTAGTCCCGACTTCTTGCACCTTTTCCGAAATTAATTCCCGAGTTTCCTGTCCACTCGCAGGAGCAAAGAGCATCCCTATGCCGACGCCAAGACCCACGCCCGCGATAAAACTCACTGCATCGCGCATTGTGTGGTCCGGTTCGATGCCGACCGCTTCTCGTGTCCGACTAGTTATGTTGCCGACCTTATCTCGCATCCGATCGCGTAAACCTGCAGTCGCTCGATCCGATTCCTCTAGAAAATACAGCCCCGCCCTCAGTAGTGTCCTCAGAACTTTATTCACAAAGCACCTCCAGCTTGAATCCGAATGTCGCCGGCGCCGCAACGGTGACTTGGCATTGTCGGCTCGCATTGACTCTAGGTGACTGGCGCCAGCCCGCAAATCGGGCAATCCATGTACCTGCCCGAGTCGTCTTCACGGCTCAACTTTATTGAGCACAACTCGGTTACCTCACGCGGCGCGGCCCGGGCGCAGATTGTCAGATTTTGATTGCACGTCGAGATCTTTGGACTTGATTTCAAGTCGCTTTTCCGCAACCTGTGTACAGGTTTTGCGGTTTTGGAGGTTTTGCGCCAGATACGGGTCAGATCATTCATCACGTCTAACTTTTTGGGACTTGACAAGGAATTTTCAAAATGAGAGCGACTGAGTTTGGCTGTCGCTAGCGCGGGCTGATCAGCTCATTCAGATGCGTGGTATTCCTCACGACCTGGTCTTTGAGGATCGCAGCTTGCTGCTTTGCCGTATCCCAATCGGATTTTTCGACGGCTTCGGTTAGCCCAGGCAATTCGAGGTGAGCGTACGTGTAGCGTGCCGCGTAGAGAGAGTGCTTGAACCAGGGGCGCCCGGGGATGCCATCGGGAATGAGCCAGGTGCGCTCCACCTTGAGAATACCGCGGTTAAGGCGGTCGAGCGCGGCGGGATCGAGGGCGCTGCTCTTCAGTGTTGATGCCAGCGACTGGTTGAGCGCCTTTCCAGCTGCCTCAAATTCGGCGACGCTCGTCAGCAGGGGTTGCAGATCGAGATGGTCTTTCGCGCCCGGTTTCTTCTGGACCTCGATCACAAACTCACGCAGGCTGCGTGCATAGGCGGCGAAGTCAAAGGGCAGGACATCTGCGTCGGCAAGGCGCAACGCGATCGTTCCCCAGAGCTGCGACATCAGCGTGTGGTAGAGGTAGCAGGGATCGCCGAAACGGTTCATCCAGTAGAAATCGTCGTACATGGAGTGATAGACGCCGTAGGGCCCGTCAAACTGCAGCGCGATGACGGGAACGCCGTCATGGTTGAGGAAGACGGTATGGTCCGATCCGCTGCCGATGCGGACGTTGACCGGGCTGGCATCCGGAACCGGAGGTTTGCTCTTTTCTTGGTGCCGCTTGGTAGCGACCGACTTCGTCCACGCATCGCGCAGCGACAGCTTCGTCACTGGATCGATAAAAGAAGAAGAGGTTTCGATCAGGAATGGCGCCAGGGATGCAATGGCGTCGCCTTGTAAGTCGGCACCGGAGGTCGAGGAATCAACGTTCAGGTAGGCGACGGCATTCTTCTTGAGTTCGTCTTCGAACTGCTCGCCCCATTCGGTGGAACCGGTCAAGCCGACTTCCTCCCCGTCCCAGGAGCAGAAGATGAGCGTACGGTCGGGGCGAGCGCCGTCACGGAGCATGGATCCTAACGAGCGCGTTAGTTCCAGCAGTGAGGCGGTGCCGCTGCTGGGGTCGACGCCGCCGAACTCCCAGGCATCGTGATGGTTGCCCAGGACAACGGTCTGTTCCGGGTGCTTCGCTCCGCGGATGCGCGCCTCGACGACGTAATAAGGCATGACACGCGTGTCCATATCGACTTTGACGTGGACGCGGCCTTCGCCCCCGAGCCGATAGGTGATGGGCAGCCCGCCGCCCCAGCTCTTCGGAGCCTTGGGCCCACCCATGTGTGCGAGCAGCGGTTGGGCGTCGTGCCAGGACAGGGCCATGGCCGCTATGTGCGGAAGGGAGCGCGCTTCCGCCTGCGGAATCTGCTTCGCTCCGGGAACAGAGGCCCAGCCGGGAGTGAGCGGATCGCCGGGAACGATGAAATCGTAGGTAATGGCGCCGCGCTGGATGTGCGACTCCGGTCCCCAGGGTCCGTCCGGAAAGACCTTGCCCTTCTTGTATCCGTCTTCCGCGGGATCGGAATAAATAAGGATAGCGGCAGCGCCTTCGTTCTGCGCGGTGAGAGCTTTGAAGCCCCGGTAGCTATAGGGATTGGAATAGCGGACGAGAACGACCTTGCCCTTCACGTCGATGCCGTGCTTGCGCAGGATTTCGTAGTCCTCGGGATTACCACTGTGCGCATAGACGATGGGCGCAGTAACGTCGGCGTTAGCGGACATGCTCAACCAGCCGGATCGGACGTTAGGATTCTTGGTGTCGGGATCGACGTCGTAGGCGGCCTCGCGCATACCAGCTTTGTACGAGATAGGTGAAACCATCTCGAGGGAGACTTCTTTCGGCAGGGAACTGAGCACGTCGTACTGGCGGATGACGACGTCCTCCAGTCCCTGCTGCGTCCATTGCTCGGCGATGTATTCGGCAACCTTGTGGTTCTGCTCCGTCCCGGCTGGATGCGGCTCCGAGGTGAAGTAGCGGTGGAATTCGCGCTCGCGTTGGGGCGAGATCAGCGAGTTGAGCTTCTGCTCGATTTCGCGCTCGTGAGCGGAAGAAGGGGCAGTGAAGCCCATCAAGGACTTGTCGGACGGCGCTGGTGTCTGAGCAAGCAGGCAAACGGAGAGGAGAAAAGGAAGAATCGCGATCTTCACTGTTGCGGGACCTCGTAGTGGGTTTCGTCCGGGCTCACGAACTGGTAGAACGCCCGGTCCAACCGGGCGAGTTGTTGTGACGATCTCGTAAAAACGAAGTGGCGGAAGTCCTCATTCGAACAACTATAGGTCCTCGGTCGAGGTTTGAACGGAGATTTCGGGGTGACGAAATTGTGTCCGTTCCACTTGGAGCATTCGAGAGGAAAACGTCACGGCGATCAGCCGACGCCGAAAAAACTGTAGCGTTCGTGCGATCCTACGGAAAACTGAAAGCGATACTCTTCCCTGACCCGGCTGCACGATGTTTGCCTGCGTGAACTCTGAGGTATCACCCGCGAGGATTTCCAAAACCGTGCCTCTTGCGTTGAAGGCAACGCAATCGGTACCGGCTTCAGCCTCATCAGGAAGACGAGCCAGCATGCGACGAAAGGCGCGCTTCAGGTCGACGAGATTGACAGTGAATCGAACGATCTCTGACGGCGCCGTACACGACCGAGATTGTCCGGATGGAATCAACGGCCCCACTCTAACCCCGATCCCGGGTTTGGAAAACGAAGGCAATCAGCCAAATTACCCGAAAACGGCGTGAAGTCGCGGTAAATCCAATATTTGCATGAAGATATACAAACAATCGCGTTAAATCACGTATAAACGCGTCCAAAAGTAAACCCTACCAAACCCCTGTTCCACCCTCAAACGCGTGTCCTAGCCGGTTCTAGCGGCGTTTATAGCCGGATTATAGTGCCGTCAGACCCCGCGATTCCACCCCAAACCTCACAGAATCCATCCCAGAGCCGAAATCGCACCAAATGGAGGCGCCAGTTTTCGACTCAAATAACAGCTGTAAGCTAATACACTTTTCCGATGCGAACCGGAACGAATGGGGACAACGAGAACCGACCTCGACGGTGTTCGCTAAGACCTACCCCCATCAGGGGCCTGATCTGATATTACTTTCCAACGCCAACCAGGTGAATCAGTTGTGGACTCACGAACGCTTGATCCGTGATTGTTATCGTGCCAGTTCGTGTTCCCTACGTCGTGGGTTCGAGATCAACTGAGCGAAGCGTTCCTGGCACAACCATGATTACTTTGCCATTGCATACGCGCAGAGGTATCCTAGATCGCTCCTCTATCGTAAGTTGAACTGAACCTGCCCTTGCCCGAAAGGTTTTCACAATTAATGATCCGTCCTCAGGAACATTTCTGGAAGTTGTGAGTTGTAGGCGCGAGCGACACTAGCGGGCCTGGAAGATGTGCCATGTGTCCGGTGTGATACCGATTTTGAAAAGGAGACAACCCGATGGGAAAACTGTTGGCCGCAGAAGAGGTGACCCACGGCCGCTCTGCTCCTTCGGCTCCAGAAGGTCCACAAATTTTGAAGTGAGGTTGACCGAATGACTCCCCTTGGAAAAATGAGACACGGCCTTGCATTTCTCCTAGTGATTTTGAGCACAACCATCCTCGCACAAGCACAGAGCGTCGATAACACAGAGCAAACTCCAACGAAAGCGCAGGCCGGGAACCCCTTGAAGGTGCCCATGCGCGTTGTCGCGTATCGAGATCCGCACGCGAAAGCCGGAGCCGCAGTAGGGGTCGCCGCCGCTCCCGCTGGCGCACACCTCAGCTACTTCGGCGGGCCGGTGATTTCGAACGTTCACGTGGTGGAGGTACTGTACGGGTCGGGTGCCTATCTCCCAGAGGTGGCGGGCACCACCACGCCCAACATGGGGACATTCTTCAGTGATCTCACCGGCATTAACAGCGGGTACATCAGTTTACTAACGCAGTACGACACGCCAGCTTCGGGAGGCACTGATCAAACGATTGGGAATGGCACGTTCGGCGGATTGTTTCAGATTGTTCCGTCGCCCGGCAACGACGGTGCCACCATCGACGATACGCAAATCCAGGCGGAACTTCTGGCCCAGATCAGCGCGGGACACCTTCCCGGACCGCTTCTCGATACTGCGGGCAACGTGAACACCCTCTACATGATCTATTTCCCTCCGGGAAAAGTCATCACCCTAAGTGGCTCTTCAAGCTGTGTCGCGGGCGGCTTCTGCGCCTATCACGGCACCACATCCAACACTTTTCAGTCGAAGAATCTTCTTTACGGGGTACAACCCGACATGCAGTCAGGCGGTTGCTCTGTAGGATGCGGCACCTCATCGGTCTTCGGCAATTACACATCGGTGAGCAGTCACGAATTGACGGAAGCGATTACCGATGCGGATGTGGGCATCGCAACCGTCTTCGGCCCCCCGCTTGCCTGGTATGACATGGCCGACAATGCCGAAATTGGCGACCTTTGCAACGGGCAGCAAGGTTCATACGTCGCCAACGGTACGACTTACACCATTCAGTTAGAGTTCTCCAATGCCGCGAATAATTGCGTCTTGCCTCCGCCGGCGCCGAATGCCAACTTCACGCTATCGGGTTCACCCGCCAGCCTCACCGTGACCCAAGGAAACAGTGGGAACAGCACGATTACCGTTACTCCCTCCGGCGGATTCACTGGCAGTGTGAATTTGTCGGCCTCCGGCCTGCCATCAGGCGTTACCGCCACGTTCGGCACCAATCCAACGACTTCAACCAGCGTTGTAACGCTTGCCGCCAGCAGCACCGCAACTACTGGGACTTTCACTGTGACGATCACCGGAACTTCAGGGACGCTCACTCATACCACCACGATTTCTCTCACGGTGAAACCGGTGGCGAGCCCCAACTTCTCACTCTCGGCCTCGCCTTCGAGCGTGACCGTCGTCCAGGGCAACGGCGGAAACACCACGATTTCCGTAACTCCTTCCGGCGGCTTCACGGGTAGCGTAAGCCTGTCGGCGTCCGGCTTGCCTTCGGGCGTTACCGCCACCTTCAGCCCGAATCCGATTACGAATGGCTCCGGGAACAGCACCATGAGCGTCACCACCAGTTCCAGCACTCCGGCTGGAACTTATACGCTCACCGTCACCGGAACCAGCACCAGCCCGAGCCTCACCCACTCGACCACGGTCACCTTGGTCGTGAACACGGCCAGCACCGGGAACTTCTCTTTATCGGCGTCTCTGTCTTCGCAAACAGTCACGGCAGGCAATTCGGCCAGTTACACCGCTACGATTACGCCCTCGGGAGGCTTTACAGCCAGCGTGACCTTGAGCGTGAGCGGCCTCCCATCCGGCGCCACTGCCAGGTTCAGCGTGAACCCGGTCGCCGGCTCGGGAAACAGCACCCTGACTGTAAACACGAGTTCCAGCACCCCGACTGGAAGCTATACGCTAACGATCACCGGCACCAGCACCAGCCCGAGCCTGACGCACTCCACTACCGTCACCCTGGTCGTGAACTCGTTCTCGGTCTCGGCCTCTCCTTCATCTGAAACTGTAACTCGAGGCAGCAATGCCGCATATACCGTAACGGTGACGCCGATCAACGGCTTCACCGGAACGGTGTCGTTCAGGATCAGCGGGCTCCCAACGAATTCGACCGCCACTTTCAACCCAACTTCAGTAAAGGGCAGGGGAACGTCCACGCTGACCATCACCACCAACTCTTCGACTACAACGGGGACTTTCTCATTGAGGATCAGGGGAACCAGCAGTCGCGCCAGTCATAATGTGACGGTGCAGCTGGTTGTTCAGTAGACGGAGGTGAGCTGAGGATCACCAGAGAATTGCCGGAGGGAGAGGAATTCGAACTTGAGGCGATTGCTCGGCGTGAGCGAAGCGGGAGCCGCGGCGCTCCAGACGCCGCGCCAGTTCGATGTGGAAAAGCGCATGGTGAGTGAACACGCCCGAATTCGCCCATGCCCAGCGGCAAAGAAAGAAGGTGGAAGCTCTGTTCGCGGAACTCAAGAATCAGATCGAATTGCGTCGCCTGCGCCTGCGGAGATTACGGTTTGTTCGTAAGCAGTTCTTCCTGGCGGCGGCTGCCCAGAACATCAAGCGACTGCTCCGCTTCCTCAGCCAAGGGCAAAAACCAACGTTGGCGACAACTTTGTAACCTCGACCACGAGAACTCCCTCTACCGCAGCGTTCTTGGCACCGAAGGAACCTCTTCTCAACGCCCCTTTTTCAATACCCACGCCTGTTAACCTCAACAGTGCCCGCATGTAGTGTTAAGCAGGTTTCGTCTGCTACAAGTCCTAGTAGTAAAGACCGCACCAAGAGAGCAATCTCACAATTACAGATGTGAGGCCGACATGTCACCCATGCGCGTTCTCGTAGCCGAAGATTTCGCGCCCTTTTGGCAGGTTATCCGCTCGACACTAGCGGAGAGGCCGGGCGTGCAGATCATCGGCGAAGTAGCCGACGGCTTGGAAGCGGTTCAGAAGGCGGTACTACTGGAGCCGGATTTGGTCCTCCTTGACATCGGACTCCCAACGCTGAATGGAATCGAGGCCGCTCGGCAGATTCGCAAACTTACCCCGGCTTCCAAAATAATCTTCCTAACCCAAGAGTCTTCAGTGAGGTGGTGCAAGAAGCACTCAAATTGGGGGCATGGGGCTACGTTGCAAAAGAAAGGGCCGCAAGCGACCTTCTAGCTGCTGTGGACGCGTTTCTTGAGGGCAGACAGTTTGTCAGCGTTGAATTGGCGATTCAGAACTTCAACTGAGGCAAGCCCCGACCGTCAGCAGCTATGCTGCCAACGACCGGGCTACTTTCTTGTCCAAAACCACCGCGCCCGCCACCGCTTCGCCCGTCGCGAGTACGCTCAACTCCCGCTCAGGAATGGTGAATTCGGTGAAGCCACACTCCAAACAGACCGCAAGCTTTGAAAACACCCACACTATGGGCTTGTCCAAACCCTTCAATCCGAGGAAATGGATGGCAGTTTCGCCGTTGAACACGCTGTGGCTATCGGAACGGCATCGTTTACAGGTCATGGCGATCCCTCCCCGCGAAATGTTAGGGCTGGAGCCATGGTAAGTCTGTTCAAAATTGCTCACTTCTGCAAGACGCCCTCACGGGCGTGGCCAGCTTGGAGGCCGACTCGGGACGTGAGGATTACTGTTGTAACATCCCGATTGCACTCGTAACCAAAAGGTTACAAGTGTAAACGCCTGCTTACATCAATCAAAATCGCGGGCTTAGAAGCGGACTCCGAAGGTAAGGGGTAGGACAACTGTATCAACGCTACGGGTGAACGCACGATGATACCGAACCTCGACGTAGAGGTTCGCCCGGGACTCTCCGAGACCAAATGTCAATCCGCCACCTATATTAAAACCAGGTGCGGATACCGTTCGCGAGCCAACCGTCACATCTGTGGGATAGATGCCGTCCACACACTGCACATTCCACCACTCCCAAAACGGCGCACACACTGTGCCCCTCTGCAAGACGGTTTGCTTAGCCTCAAGGGTGCGGCGGTACCATCCTCCACCTCCAATGAGATAAGCTCCTTTTCTTCCGCCGGTCGATGTACCTATGATCAGGTTACCGCTTAAAGCGTACAACCTGCCTTTTATATCGGAAACCCCGACCTGCTTGATGATGTCTTGATGCACGGGAATCCCATGAAACATGAACTCGGCATTCATTTTTATGTGGGCTCGCAGATTTGGCCCACCTCCGACGACGAGATCATAAGAGTTGTGCACGAAGTCGGCGGTTGTACTGAGAGGAAATCCGGGACCAGCGCCGAAATTGAAGTTGAAACTTTGAGCGCCGGCGGGTAGCGCCAGCAAGAAGAACACCAGCGCCGTCCAGTGATAGTTGGTTAGGGCCACTACACAATCGGTAATACAGATTCGTCGGTTTGCATTTCGAACGCGGGACCGTTTGGAAGCGTCGATCGATCTTGATGGCACGTGCAGGACGATACATGCAAAACTCGCAAACAGAAACTGTCAAATGTGCCCGTTGTCCGCGCGGGTTTGACGATTCGTCATGGATTGTAGCGCGGGCTCATTTCGTCAATTGGCGTAATTCCCGATTGCACTCATTCACCCCGGTTTCTGGCGAACAAACGGCGCAAGCTTGTGCAAACGCCTGATTTCAACACTTGACTTCCGATAGAATTGACACAAATTGGGTTCACAACGCCTTTCAGTTGGTGGTTATGTGCTCAGGTTTTCGTCCCGTCACTCATAGGATCGCCGCGCTAATAACCACCATTCTGTTCGTTTCGACCTGTTGCGCCCAGGAAGTTGCTTCGCTAGACCTCACAAAGATTGCACAGCGCTTGGATCTGCGGCGACCAGAAGCAACATCCCCGCCAACAAGCGGAGACAGCGGCCGTGGGCAAAGTAGTCACTGTCTTCGTTCGGAACCCAAGGTGGGTGAACTGCGCACATCACTCCGTTCGCTCGACCGCACGAGCTATCGGCTTGGCGATGAGCCGATTTTTGAGGTCCAGGTTGAAAATACAGGTTCTACGACAATCCGCATTCCGTTTTACCCACACTTAGCCGATCTTCAACCCGATGATCCAACAAAGAACTTCCCCTATTCCGATCTGCGTATAACGCTATGGATCGCTGCGGAGGACGGCGAATGGAGTACCAATGCGGGCGGCGGCATCTCCCTGTACGGCGATGACGATCATGCTGGCACGATGCTGTCGCTAAAGCCAGGTCAATGGGTCCGAATCGTTGGCACGGGAGAGTTCAGCGACCCGCGCAACCGACCCGGCGACGAGTTGATCCATTTACACCCGGTCGGTCGGGTTTACGCACGTGCTGCGCTCTATCGGGAACAGACTCTGATAACGCCAACCGCATCAGACACCCGTGAAAGCCGCGAAGTGTGTATTGAACAAACTCACGCACAAACCATCCCGATCCAGTTGACTATTCCTTAACTGTCGTAACATCTCTATAGCACTCACCGACCCGGATTTCGGCTAACAAACGGCGCAAACTGGTGAGAACGCCTGATTACGACAGCCACCCTCTTTTTTCGCACCGATGATACGCTTTGCATCATGAGATACCACGCACTTGTCATTGCTACTCTGCTGTTTTGCGTCCCCGCAGTCTCGGCTCAGGAGCGCAACCCGAAAACCTCGCCCACATATAGCGCGGAGTCTTCGGCGTATGTCATCGAGGGCCATGACGCTTGGACATACGTGACCGAAAACCATTCGTTTCGATTCGAGGAAGTATTGGGTGATAGTGGCGACTACGAAGCAGTGATTCTTTTGGAGCAAACGTACCACAATGAGAGAACCCCCGGTCTGGAAGGCACTACAGGGAAGGTTGCAGTCAATGCTTGGACGTTAAAACAGGGGAAGGAGCGCCAGCTACGCTGGACTCTAGAGGCAAGTGGCAACGAAGGAGATGTGCGAGACAGGTTCTATCGAATCATTAAATGGGGCTGTTGTGATGTGCCAACAGTCTATTCCTACTACAGCATCCTGAACGCAAAAAAACTGTACGTCTCGAATGCCGACCTGCTCGAACTTTGGTTCGGAGAAGGCCCTCGCAACGCAAGGTACGTCGGGTTTGGCTACTCCGTGCTAGACAAGCAAAGTCAATATCCACAATTGCAGTATGGAACCGATAAGGATGTTCTTCAACGGTTCTCGATTGTGTCTCAGACGGAATATTACGAGGCTCCGCAGGTCTTCATTTCTACGGGGGCCAAGCTCGAAAAGTCTCTCAACCTCATTGGAGAGCCGATGTCGTTCTCAATTGTGCTGAAATATCCAAATGGCATCGAACTGCGGATTCCTGTAGAGGGGGACGCTATCCATCCCGAAAAAGCGAAACTTGCGAAGGGCTATACGCTGCGATTGGAGCAATGATGCCGACCGTTGGTCAATTGGCGAAACATCCCGATTACGCTCGTTGACCCCTCGGTCAGGAAGGAACCGCCGCTTTTACTGCTACCCTCCCACATGAAATCGGCCACCCCTGCCGGGTTTCCTCGCGAAAGATTCACGGGTCCCTCGCTGAAAATGCCGACAAAACTTCTCCACTCTTCGGAGTCGGCAGCCGTTGGTCCAGGGCGTACGCCAGAGCTCCCACTAAAGTGCTATTCAAACCCCCACCAAAGTGCCATAAACAGTGATATGTACTCTGATCGACAGGGGAGACGAGCAATGACTTCTTCCATCAGAATCGTCATAGCGGACGATCATCCACCCATTGCCGACGGCTTGCGGCGCCTGCTTGAGATGGAACCGGATATCAAGGTCGTTGCGCAAGCCAACAATGCAGCCGACGTTGTACGTCGCGTGCGCGAATCGAAACCGGACATTTTGCTGCTCGACCTTAAGATGCCGTCGCAGCCGACGGCCGCGATATCTCCCAGAGGCGGACTCGACGCCTTGGCGGCTGTTAATGGCTCGGGTTCCGTCACTAAAGCGATTCTCTTTGCAGCGGAGATGGAAACACCAGAGATTGTCGAGGCCATCGAGCTGGGGGTTCGGGGTGTCCTTCTAAAGGACTCCGCGACTCGATTGCTGATCCAGAGCATTCGCACAGCGATGAGCGGGGCCTGTTGGGACGGAACCAAGGCCGTCCCCGATTTTCATGCCTCCTTGAAGAGGATGCGGGAAAAACTGGAAAACCGTAAGTTTGGTCTGACCCCAAAAGAGCTTGAGGTTGCATCAGCGATTGTAAGGCACAGTATGACGAACAAAGATATCGCGCGCTTTTTTAAGATCGCTGAAAACACCGTTAAAAAAAACACATCACCAGCATCTTCGACAAACTCGGAGTATCAAATCGTCTTGAACTGGACCACTTTGCCCGCCGTCACAAACTTCCATTAAAGGATCTCTTTTGAATTTGAGCATAGTCGGAATTTCACCGACCAGTCCATGGTTGATCCATGGTAATGAATAGGCGAGACTCATATGAAAAGCGCTGGATTTTCCCGGACTTCTTGACAGTCAAAGCCAAGGGCGTGATTGGCTCATTCTCCCAATTCCCACTCATGCTAGGGTTCCGGACATGAAACTGTTATTTGTCGGGTTGGTTGGGTTCGCAATCCTGACTGCTCTGTACTTCTACCGAGGTCGTCTCATGACAGGATCAGCAGGTCATTCGGCCACTGCGAGGAATGTGGCCGACATTCACGACATCGCGGTCGGTCTACATGTGGGCTCAGAGGACTTACTATTTGTATTGGTTGGTGCGGACGGATCAATCAACAGGATCGGCAGCGGCACCTTCAAGAATAAGAACCGCGATATGTTTATTGGCATGACCGACCCGGTCATTTTCCAGAGGGTTCGGTCGCATTTGACGGATTCAATAATGCAGGGTTTGGGCATGGGATTCCGGCGCGAGAATCCTCTTGGGGCACCTTGTAAACTGACGATCACAATCCGATTCAACGACGGTAAATCGGCAAGCTCGGAATATCTCTACGGCGCGGAGTCCGAAGGACCGCCCAGCGACATAACCGATCTTGTAAGGGCGGCGGTGCGCGAAACCGAGTCGTGGTATCAACAACAACTTAGAATGGTTTCCGGCGGTTGACGAAATATCGCCTTTACGCTCAGAACCCCTCAATGAGCGAAATGGCCTGATTGCGATAGTTGACGGTTACGGTTGTGAGAGTTTGATGTCTGCTGCATCGTGGCCTTAGAATGGCAAATAGGCAAGTGGGAAGAAATCAAACACAACAAGAAAGAATGGGATGAAGCAACATGAAAATGTCAAAGGTCTTTGCCGATTTCAAGAGGATCAATACACAGTGTGAGCTTCGTCGAACGCTGGAATTCATGATTGGTAAAACCACTTACCGCGTCGAAGTTCTGTACTGCTACTCGAACCCGAAATCTCCGTGGAGTGCCCAAGCCTATTCCGAAAGTCACAATGCTTGGAAATGCGTGTCCAACTTCCCGTGGGTCGGCGAAAGGAGTGAAGAAGCCGCGATTCGGGCCGCCTTGAGCTTTCTGGAAGACCTTGGAGCGAGACGTCTTCATCGGTTGGTGGCGTAACATCCCCATTTCAGTGCGCCGTGAAAAGGCGCTGGTCCACAGCGGGAGACAAACCCGCCCGGGAACTGGATCGCTCCACCCGGTAACAATCGGAGCGGCGGTGGAGGCAACAAAGCCGCCGGAGCCTCCGGTGTAGAG
>Ga0210396_10000218_pt1 | contig 88883 bp, 79 predicted proteins | sample IncBWH17OmetaG_FD_155466 | JGI IMG/M metagenome (GOLD analysis project Ga0210396, IMG submission 155466) | Forest soil microbial communities from Barre Woods Harvard Forest LTER site, Petersham, Massachusetts, United States - Inc-BW-H-17-O ... | reverse complement strand
AAGTTTCCATGACCCGGCCGCTCTCTTTTCACGAAGGGCTGACCATCGTGATCGGCTGGGACAAAGGATTCGTGAAAGAGCCGGGCGCGGCCGATCAGATCAACCAATTTCTTTCCAGCAATTGGCCTATTTTCCTGCCTATACCTGTTTTCCTGTTCATGTTCTGGCTGTGGTTCACTCGCGGGCGCGACCCTCGCGTCGGTCCGGTCGCCGTTCAGTACGCGCCCCCGGAGGGCATGAGCCCCGCGGAAGCCGGCACTCTGGTGGATGAGGACGCGGCCATGCGGGACATCACGGCCACCATAGTGGATCTGGCCGTGCGCGGATACATCGTCATCGAAGAACAGGAAAAATCGGGGATGATGGGCCTGGTCCACAACAAGGAATATATCTTTCACCTGAAAAAGGCTCCCAAGGAATGGGCCGGCTTGAAATCGCATGAATTAGTGCTCCTCGCGGGTATCTTCTCGAACGGCGCGCAAACCGACGTGGAGCTATCCAGCCTGCAGAATGAGTTTTACAAGAATCTTCCCAACATCAAGAACGGCATTTTCGACGCCCTGATGGAGCACGGCTATTTCCAGCACCGCCCCGATTATGTGCGCAGCGGCTATGTCGCCGGCGGGATCGTCCTGGGCGTGTTTTTCTTTTTGGCGGGCAACTGGCTCTCGCAAAAAACGGGAGTGGCTGTGCTGCCATTTTTCGTGGCGGCGATTCTTTCGGGCGCGATCATCGCCGGATTTGGCTGGTTCATGCCGGCGCGCACGGCCGACGGAGCAAAAGCCCTGGCGGGCGTGCTGGGCTTCGAGGATTTTCTGACGCATGTCGAGGCCGACCGCATGGACCGGATCAGCCAGACGCCGGAAACCTTCGAGAAGTTTCTGCCGTTCGCAATGGCCCTGGGCGTGGAAAAAAAATGGGTTGGCGCGTTTCAGAATATTTATTCGCAGCCGCCCTCGTGGTACCAGGGCGGCATCTACAACGGCGGCTTTTATCCGATCATGTTCGTCAACAGTCTGGACAACATGACCACGCGCGCGAGTTCGGTGATGGCTTCGGCTCCCCGGAGCAGCGGCGGATCGGGTTTCGGCGGCGGTGGATTTTCTGGCGGCGGTATGGGCGGCGGTGGCGGTGGCGGATTTTAGTTTGGGATCAGTGGCGCGGGCCTCAGCCTGCGGGGGTTGGGCCTTGCAAAGACTAACCCCCGCAGGCTGAAGCCCGCGCCACTCAATTCTATTGCCTGCTGGAAAGCTCTTCGACCCGCGCGACCACCTTGCGGCCGTTCTTCTCCCGGTAACTCACACGGACTTCATCCCCCAGAAATACTCCCCGCACGGGCCGCTTCAGCACAAATTCTTCCGGAACGCCGCTGGTCTGCGAAGTCAGTGAGAGGAGAATTTGATCGTCGGTCAGGGCCACAATCCTGCCGATTGCAATTCCGGCGCTCCCGCTTCCGTTCATGGGAATCGAGGCCAGGTTTCGCAACCAGCCGTGATCGCGGACCGATTCCTCATGCAGGTGGCCGCGCCACGACCCCATCACGCTCGCGCGATTGATGTAGCCAACCAGTTTCTGCGGGTCTTTGCGGTCGACGACCGGCAGACGGCCGATATTATTCTCCAGCATTTTCGTCACGGCGTCGAAGACGCGCTCGTCAGGATAGGCAACGACAAGAGAGCGCGTGCCGGCTTCGAGCACGCTCATTTTTCCTTCCGTGTCCGCTTGCTGCGCGCGCAGCAAATCGCCTTGCGTCACGAGCCCTTTCAAATGCCCTTCAGAATCCACGATAGGCAGCGCGTGGTGCCGCGAAGATTTCAAATCTCCGTTCGCAAACCGGTCCGCGGCGACGCGAACACTTTCCTCCGGCGTGACCGTAGCGATGTCGCGGGCCATAACTTCCTCGACCATGAGCTGTTTGAGCGCGTTCGTTTCGTAGTCCTGATTCGTGTGCAGCCCGCGGCGCGCCAGCTTTTCCGTCATAATCGAGTTCGGCAAGTAGCGCAAGGCGATGCCGTACGCAATCACGGACACCAGCATCAGCGGAAGCACCGCGTTGTAATCGCGAACGATCTCGAATGCGAACACGATGAACGTAAACGTCGCGCGCGAAGCCGCTCCGAACACGGCCCCCATTCCCACCAGCGCGCAGGCGCCGGGGGACAAATGCGCGCTCGGGAAAATATCGTTTACGACCATGGCAAATACGCCGCCCATCGCCGCGCTGGACATGAACATCGGCGCCAGCAATCCTCCCGATGTGCCCGAGCCCAGGGAGAGCACCAGCGCAACCGCTTTGCAAAGCGCGACGAGAATGAGCAGTTTCAAAGCGAGGCTGTTGTTCAGAATGTCGCCCAGCGTGTCGTATCCGACGCCCAGCACTCGCGGCACGAAAAATCCAATGATGCCCAAAGCCAGCGCGCCGATCGCGGGATGCCAGAGTTCGGGAATCGGAAGATGGTCGAACCCATCCTCGACGAAATAGAGCGCCTTCGTAAAAGCGATGGCGGTACCGCCGCACAACACTCCCAGGACTAGGTAATACGGCAGGGCGCGGGGAATCCCGAAATCCATCGGCAGCACATGGAACATCGTACCGGTGCCCATCAGGAACTGGCGAACGCTGGTGGCCAGCGTGGTGGCGATCACCAGGGGAATGAAGGACCGCCCGCGAAATTCAAAGAGAAGCAACTCGATCGCCAGGATGACTCCGGCAATCGGGGTGTTGAATGTCGCGGCCATGCCGGCGCCCGCGCCGCAGGCCAGCAAGACTTTGCGCTCTGCCGCAGTGGTGGAAACCAGTTGGCCGACGAGCGAACCGAAGGCCCCGCCGGTTTGAATGATCGGCCCTTCGGCGCCGAACGGGCCGCCGGTGCCGATGGCGATGGCCGCCGAGATGGGTTTGAGGATCGCGACTTTGGCCTCGATGCGGCTTTTGGAAGTGAGCACCGCCTCCATCGCCTCCGGGATGCCATGCCCCTTAATTTTCGGCGAGCCGTACTTGGCCATGAATCCGACAATAATTCCGCCGATGACCGGCATGACGATCACCCAAGGACCGAGCTGATTATTCGCCGGACTGCGAAAATGGAAGGACCATTCATGGTAAAACGCCAGATTGGTGAAGAGCCCGATCAGGTTGTAGAGCAGAAATGCGACAATTCCGGCAATGACGCCCACGAGACCGCCCAGCAGAGAAATGTAGCCGAGACGGAATCGGGCCAGAGTCTGGCCGCTTTCGGGGGACGCGCTCCTCTGAGAAATGGAACTCAAAGTTTCACCTTCCTGCCTTGCGCGATCACGCCGCGCCTTTCCGCATCGGGAGGATATGCTGCGATGGATTCAACAGGCAGCCATCGCGATCATGACTTCGACCGCGAATTTTTGGGGGCCCGCGTCGAGCGAATCACCGCTGTGAGCGCGCGGACCAGAATCGGCGCGGCCGTGCGGAGTTCCGAGATCCGCTGACTGGCCAGCTTGTTGAGAATTTTTTCGCCGCGCGGGGTCAGATGCAAAATCACCTGGCGGCGGTCGCTGCGAGACCTTTCCCGGCGCAGAAGCTGCCTGCGTTCGAGGCGGTCCACCAGCTCCACGACGGTGTGATGGCGCAGTTGCATGCGGTCGGCCAGCTCGCGGATGCTGGGCTCGCGGCCCGGCGGGAGCCCGCGCAAGGCCAGCATGAGCATGTACTGCTGCGGCTCCAGGCCCGCATTGCGCGCCGCTTCCTCGCTGCCGTTCAGATAAATCCGGATGCGGTAACGGAATTCCGCAAGGGCTCGAAATTCCGCCGAAGAGATTGTGCCGGTCGACATCTCCATATTATATCGCCCTCCGATATAAATTCCAAATTGGGAAACCCTGAATCTTGTTCCAATCGCCACACCCACTCACAAATCATTGCGAAACACATTCTGCGACTTGGTGATGGCGTACCCGAGGCGCACGTAGAACCTGTGGGCGCCTTCCCGGACAACGTTGGAACGCACGCCCATCGCGGCCAGTCGCTGTTCGCGAGCCCAGGCCTCCCCACGATCGACCAGCAGGCGCCCCACTCCGTCGCCGCGGTGCATGGAATCCACAATCAGACCGGTGATTTCGGCGCGCGGATCGGTTACCAGCGAGCACATCCGGGAAAGCTGAATCCATCCCACGACTGCGCCGCCGCCGGCTACGGCAACGAATGTTGCGTGCTGCGGATCTCCATCGATCAAATCGAGGCGCTCTCGAATCTGAGCAACGGTTGACGGATAGCCAAGCTCACCCGCCAGGCGCGCGACGGCCTCGGCATCGTTCTTGCCGGCCGCGCGCACTTTTACGGACTGGATTTGACGCGTCAAATTGATTTCTCCGAATCGAGCAGAATCGTGACCGGCCCGTCGTTGACCAGCTCGACCTGCATGTGCGCCTGGAAGACCCCGGTTTGCACAGGCACGCCGAGAGCGCGAATTGACCGCACAAATTCCTTGTAGAGACGGCTGGCTTGCTCCGGCGGAGCGGCCTGAATATACGAAGGTCGGCGCCCTCCTCGCGTGTCTCCATATAGGGTGAATTGCGACACCAGCAGGGCGGAACCTCCGACGTCGAGCAAAGACAGGTTCATTTTGCCCGCTTCATCGGAAAAAATTCGCAGATGGGCGATTTTCTCGGCAAGATACGCCGCGGATTCCGCATTGTCCGTGCGGTTCACACCGAGCAAGACGAGGACGCCGGGGCCGATTTCTCCGGCTACCCGGGCCTCAACAGTAACACTGGCGCGGGTAACACGCTGGATGACGGCGCGCACGATGGCCCTCCGAACGCGGGGATTTTAACCTGAACCACCGGAAATCCACAGATTCAATTTTTTGTCAGGGTTCGCGCTTTGCGCGCGCCTAACACTTGTGTTAGAAAAGATTCCGTCGAGGTAGCCCAGACCTTGAAACTTGCCCTGATTGGCACGCACGGCGTCGGCAAAACCACGCTCGCTTACGAAATCTGCTCGCTGCTGAAGAAGGCCAACCACAACGTCGACCTGGTGACGGAAGTGGCGCGGAGTTCTCCTTTCCCCATCAATGAGGCAACCACTCTGGAGGGACAACTCTGGATTTTGCACGCGCAGATTGCCAAAGAACTCGATACCTCCGCGCGAGCCCGCCATCTGATCTGCGACCGCTCCGTTCTGGATAATTACTGCTATCTGGTGAACAAATTCGGACGGCAGCCGCAACTCGAACAATGGCTCTCGTGGTGGCTGGAGAGCTATTCCCTGCTGGTTTCCGTTCCTCCCATGGCCGACGGCATTCCGCCCGACGGCTTCCGTTCGGAGAACCTCGAATTTCAAGACCGCATCCACGACCTGATCGGAGAGGTGCTGTCGGAACAGCCGTTTTCCCTGCATCACGATCGCGTATTGTGGCTGGACCGCCGGGACCGGCGCGTCTGGGGCGAAATTATTTTTGCGGCGGCGGCACCCTTGCTTCGACCCGGAACGTTCGCAAAGGCCGCCGCAGCGCGCTGAGCTTCAGGTGCAATGGAAATTGGAACCACAGATTCACACAGATAAACAGGGATAAAAGAGAGAGCCAAATCTGAAGAACAACGGCAGTCGTTTTTTCCTTGATGTTCCTTCTTGCTGCTCTTTCTCTTCCTCTTTTTCTTGTGCTCTTTTATCCGTGTTCATCTGCGTGCATCCGTGGTTTCAAAGCCTTTTTCGAGCGCCTTCGTGGAGAAGGCTGGCAGCGCGGGCAAAAATGGCTGCTCCTGCCCGCCACAATCACGCGCTTGATTTTTGCTTTGCAGCGAAAGCACGGTTTCCCGTCACGTTGATACACACGGTGCTGGAGCTGGAATTCGCCGCGCTGGCCGTTGGAATCGACATAATCGGAAATGGATGAACCGCGGGAGCGAATCGCCTCGGTCAGAACCTGTCGAACAGCGCCATGCAGCGCCAGGAGCTGTTTCTTCGTCAGATTTTCCGCGATTTGGGCCGGATGCAGGCGCGCGCGGAACAAGCTCTCGTCCGCATAAATGTTGCCGATGCCGCGCAGAACCTTTTGGTCCAGCAGCAGCGCTTTGACGCGGGCGCGTCTCGATCCAAAGAATCGGCGGAATTCCTCCGCGCTGATTTCCAGGGGCTCTATCCCCAGCTGCCCTGCAAATTCCGCCAACCCCGATTCCGGAATTAGAAGCATGCGCCCAAAGCGCCGGATATCCGTGTAGCGCAGTTCGCGGCCATCGTCGAGAACAAAAAATACATGCGTATGGGGTGCGACGGCCTCGCCGGAACGGATTACCTTCAACTGGCCGGTCATTCCTAAATGGACAACCAGGAAAGTCTCCGAATCTGGCGTACGCTGCCCTCCGTTCGACCCCAACCTGACACAGATGAATTTGCCGAGGCGCGTTACGCTTGCAACTCGCGCTCCGGGGAGGCGTTCCGCAATCTCCGCTGGATTGTCCACAAAGTCCGTCTTGCCGAAACGCACCTCGACAATCGTGCGCCCCGGCAGCGACAAACGCAGTCCGCGCACAACTGTTTCGACTTCGGGAAGTTCAGGCATCAGGGAGTCTCAATCAAAATAGCACAATTGACCGGCAACAACTGGAAGCCCAAATAAAGAGGAATTCTGCGGAGTCGCTCTGGCAACCCCCGTTCCGAAAAAGGGGTTTCACGAATCACGAATCACGGAATTACGGCAGGGGCAGGCCCGGCGTCGCAACAATGCCCGCCATGCGCAGGATCTCCTGATACTCGTCTTCCGTCACCTGCGAAATGATCAAGCGCACGTTTTTCAGGAACTTAACCCTGCGCACGGCAGGATTGTTCCGGAGCTCGTCCAAGGGAATCTGACGGGGCAAGCGCTCCATGGCACGAAGGTCCGCAACCATCATTTTCGATTCCCGGTCATGAGGGTCGGCGTAGGGATCTCGCGTAACCTCGGCAATGGCGTAAAGGGCCCTCTCCGGCGCAGAGTGGTAGCACAGCACACGATCGCCCTTGCGCACCTGTTTCAACGCCCTAATGGCGTCTGGACGCGTCCCAGCCCCCCTCCACATCTCCTTGCCCTTCACAAATAGCGTATCCCAATGATAATGGTGCGGATTAACCGAGAAAATCCAATGCCCTCGCTTTGCCGGTGGGCGAATTGTCGTCAAACCGGGAAGCCTCCGTATTATTATCGTTCGCCGAGTTTGTAGTCGGTCGGACACTATACACGGGACCTCGCCCGTTGTGCAAAAATTCACGCATTCCTGGGTTATCCCATACCGGAATTAACCCATAATTGAGCAACTCTATACAGTTAGACGTATGAATGCCAAAATCGGACTCAACAGAATTTGCCCGCCAGGCGCAAGCCCGACGCTGCGGTTATGTGCCTATTATTGAATAGCTTGGGAAGGAAACAGCTCAAATCGAGTCCCCGGATCAACTCGCTTCGATCCAGAGATCCTCGCCGCGCACTTCAATTACGTACGTCTTGACCCCGATAGTTTGATTCATGACCAGCTTGCCGGTGGTTACGTCGTACTGCCATCCGTGCCACGGGCAGGTCACCGCGACTCCCTGAAGCTGCCCCTGGCCCAAGGGGCCTCCGCGATGCAAGCAGGTGTTGTTCACCGCGTAGAACTTGCTTCCTATGTTGGCGATAGCCACGGTCAGGCCGTCTACCTGAAACTCCCGGATCGCTCCCGCCGGAATTTCATCTTTTCTTGCCGCACGAACAAAACCCATTGGCTTACTCCTTCAACAGATAGTCAAAATTGTCAGGCTTTGTAGCTCGCTCGCAGCGGCGGGCGAGGGGTACCTCAACTTCGCAGGAAAACCCGCGTCCAACCCTTCGCGTGTGCCTAGGGCCAGCGATGCGCGGCACAACCATCTCAGCGCGGGGACGGCGTCTGCGCGACCATCACATTGCGCTTAAAGTCCTCTGCCATGCCCGGGTGCAGGCGGATTTCCGTAGGCCGCTTGGCCAGCGACATCTGGTCGATCTTGTCCTGCAGCTTCAGCAGGGCATAGATCAGGCCCTCAGGGCGAGGCGGGCAGCCAATTACATAAACATCCACGGGAACGATTCGATCGACACCCTGGAGAACGGAATAGGCGTTAAAAGGGCCTCCTACGCTCGAGCAGGCGCCCATGGAAATGCACCACTTGGGGTCGGGCATCTGATCCCACACGCGCTTGAGCACCGGCGCCATTTTCAGGGTCACCGTGCCGGCAACGATCATCAGGTCGGACTGCCGTGGAGAAGGGCGAAATACTTCGGCGCCGAATCGCGCAATGTCAAAGCGCGACGTCGTCGAGGCAATCATCTCGATGGCGCAACACGCCAGGCCAAAAGTCAGCGGCCAGATGGCGGACTTGCGCGCCCAGTTGAACACGTAGTCCACCGAGGAAATCATGAAATTCTTTTCAAACCGCTGATCGAGAACGCCCATTGGTCTCCTCTAGTCCTTTAGGAATGGGGAGTATATCCATCCCCGGCAAGGGGAGTCAAACGCCCACGCCGATTTCCCTCAGTACTTAGAATATCACTTTGGCAGGGTTTCGCGCCGGTTGCACGCCAAGTTGATGGCCCTCTGATTCATGACTCCGCCATTCATTTTATTCCATGAATGAGCAGCGCGCCAATCTGGCGGAAGGCTCGGAGCTGGGCGGCGTCATGAAACCATTCGTCCGAGGAGAAGGTTTCGGGAACAGGAGTGGGGTCTGGAATTTGGCGATGGCCGACAGAGGCGAAGCCCGCTTCCAGGAATAAAGCTTCCCATTCTTCGGCGCTCAACAGGTGCGTTGGAGTGGCAAACAGTTCGGCAAAATGGTGGGAATGTACATTTTCGAGATAGTAGTTGATTAAAATCCACGCCGAGCCGCCCTCACGCAAGACGCGATGAATTTCGCGCACGCCGCGCGCCGGGTCCGGCCAGTAATAAGCCGATTCCACTGAGATTGCGTGAGTGAAAAAATTTGCGTCCCAGGGAATCTCGTCCACGCTGCCGATGACGAACATGGCATTTTCAATCGCCACGTAATTGCGCCGGGCGCGGCGCACCATCTCATCGGAAATGTCCATGCCAATGACGCGCCCCTCGGGAACGCGATCGGCGACCAGGCGCACGAGCCAGCCCGCGCCGCTGCCCACGTCGAGCACATTTTCGTCGCGCGCAAGATTCATTTGATCAAGGACAGGCAGAACGATAGGAAGGTGGTCTTCTTCCATGCCTTCGCCGAGGCCGGCTTCCGCCCAGCGGTTGAATTCTTCGCGAAGTGCTTCGTTGCCGGGGAGTTCTGGCATTGGGAATTTAGTGGCGCATGCTTCAGCTTGCGGGTTTTGGTCCTTGCAAGGTCTAAACCCCGCAAGCTGAAGCATGCGCCACTTACTTCTACTTCTCAATCTTCGCGAGTAGCTCCACAAATTTCTGCTGGCGCTCGGACTGGTCCTGGCCGCCCGCCGCTTCCGCCAGTTGCGTCACGTTCATCGAACAGAATTTCGGGCCGCACATCGAGCAGAATTTCGCGTCTTTGTAAAAATCGTCCGGCAGCGTTTCGTCGTGCATCGACTTCGCCGTTTGCGGATCCAGCGACAGCTCGAACTGCTTGTTCCAGTCGAACAGAAATCGCGCGTACGACAATGCATCGTCCCGGTCGCGCGCCCCCGGCCGGTGTCGCGCCACGTCCGCCGCGTGCGCCGCGATCTTGTACGCGATCACGCCCTGCTTCACATCCTCCGCATTCGGCAAGCCCAGGTGCTCCTTCGGCGTCACGTAGCACAGCATCGACGCCCCGTGCCACCCGATCATCGCCGCTCCAATCGCGCTCGTGATGTGGTCGTAGCCCGGCGCGATGTCGATCACCAGCGGGCCCAGCGTGTAGAACGGAGCTTCGTAGCACAACTCCATTTCTTTTTTCACCTGCAGCTCGATCTGATCCATCGGTATGTGCCCCGGCCCTTCGATCATCACCTGCACGTCGTGCTCCCACGCCTTCTTTGTCAACTCGCCCAGCACCTTCAACTCCGCGAATTGCGCGGCATCGCTGGCATCCGCGAGACATCCCGGCCTTAAACCGTCGCCCAGCGAAAAACTCACGTCGTGCTTCTTGAAGATCTTGCAGATCGCGTCGTAATTCTCGTAGAGGAAGTTTTCTTTCTTGTGCGTGTTCATCCAGTGCGCCAACAGCGCCCCGCCGCGGCTCACGATCCCCGTAATCCGGTTGCGCACCAGCGGCACAAACTCCCGCAGCACCCCCGCATGAATCGTCATGTAATCCACGCCCTGCTCGGCCTGCTCCTCGATCACTTCCAGCATCACACCGATCGTCAAATCTTCCGTGCGCTTCACCCGCGACAGCGCTTCGTAGATCGGCACCGTCCCGATCGGCACCGGCGAGGCCTCGATGATCGCTTTGCGAATCGTGGGAATGTCCCCGCCCGTCGACAGGTCCATCACCGTGTCCGCTCCGTAGTGCACCGAGTGATGCAGCTTCTTCAGTTCTTCGTCAATATGCGAGGTCGTTGCGGAGTTGCCGATGTTCGAGTTGATCTTGCACTTGAAGGCGATGCCGATGCCCATCGGCTCCAGCGCCTTATGGTGGATGTTCGCGGGAATGATCGCCCGCCCGCGCGCAATCTCGCTGCGCACCAGTTCCGGCTCGATCTTTTCGCGCCGCGCCACGTACTCCATCTCTTCCGTGATCAAGCCCTGCCGCGCGTAGTGCATCTGCGACACATTTCGTGTGCCGTTGGCCGCCGCCGTTTCCGCCAACCGCCTCTCAACCCAAGCGTCTCGCACTCCCATCGCTTCCCCCTGAAGAGTCTCCGCTCGCGGAGCGCCTCTCTCGTGACGCCGAATTATCGCACCGCCGTGCGTGCGCGGCAACCAAGTCAGTAGCGCGGGTCAGTAGCGCGGGCTTTAGCCTGCGGGGTTTGGGCCTTGGAAGGACGAACTTCCACAAGCTAAAGCTTGCGCCACTTAAACCGCGCGACGCAATGTTATGAGTGTAATTTCCGGGGGCACGCCCAGGCGGACAGGCGCGCCGATCGTGCCGAGGCCGCGATTGACGTAGATGCTGGAGACTGGAGATTGCAGGCCGGTGTTTGGAGGGATAGCCGGAATTTCGTCGTCCTCTAGATCCGAAGGGGCATGCAGTGGCCTGCGGTACAGGCCGGCGACGTAGGGCGTTAAAAATTCCGCGGGGCTCCAGCGATGATCGAGAATTTCCACGCGCACCTGGCCGCCGTGCGTATGTCCCGCAAGCGAAAGTTCAATGCCCAGTTCAGCGGCGCGCGGAAACGAATTCGGATTGTGGGACAGCAAAATATTGGGGACGTCACGCCGCACCAGCGGCCGCAATCCGGCCAGCATCGGCATGCGGTTCCCTTCGGTGTCCCTCTGGCGCTGGTAGTCCACACCGAGCAGGTTGAACGCGCTTCCCTTCCAGCGCAGCTCGGCGTTTTCGTGGCGCAGGAGTTTCATTCCAAATTTTTGAAAAAGTTCCGCTGACTTCTGCTCGGCCCGAGCGTAAATCTCATGGTTTCCATTGCAGCCCCAGACACCCAGCGGCGCGCGCAGACGCGAAAGCTCCGCGATGCAGTCTTCGAGCGGGTCCGTCCTGCCGGTCAGAAAATCGCCGGTGAAGACGGCCAGATCGCCATCCAGATCATTGGCCATGCCAACAGCGCGGCGCACTTGCGCGACAGGCATGTACGACCCGATATGAATGTCGCTCAGTTGCGTGATGCGCAAACCGTCGAGAGCGGGGGGAAGGTTGGCGATGGGGATTTCGATTTCGCGGACGTAGAACCGGAATCGCTCGGCCACAAAGCCGTAGGACGCGCTCACAAAGGGAACCGCGCCGGCAATCACTCCTGCAGCTTGAAAAAAGTAGCGACGGGAATGATTGATGCTTTCCGCGGGAGCGCCGGCCACCGCGAGCGCAGGCGGCGCAACAGGAATCGCGGGCTTTTCCGGGGACGACACTCGCAATCGCCGCCACAGCCATTCCGCGCCGGCGATGATTTTGATGAACAGGTAGGAAAAAATAGAGCTGGTCAGCCACAAACCGAAAAGCGCCGTCCACCACGAGCCGCGGGAAACGACACCGCGCATGTTCCTGGACACGGCCGCGAACGCCGCAAGTGCGATCACCGCAAGGGCCGCGATCAGCGCACCGTGAATTCCTTTACGCAGGGCCGGCCGATGGATCCGCCCCGCAAATCTCCATGCCCGCGCAAACCAATAGCGTTGCGAAAGAAAAGCAAGGGAAAGACCAGCGATGGCGATAAGAAAACCAGATAAGACCAGAACCCTATGAAACATCAACCAATATCCCTCATCGCTATGATACCGCGTATGCCGCGTGGTTGCACGGCGAGGCAGGAGGAGTTTCGTGGCTCAAACGTGCGCTTACCGAGGCGCGACGGAAGCCTGGATGGACGTGAACGATGAAACCCGGGAACGCCAATCTCCTGATTGGCGGATTGCACGACGCCATTCAGGAGAATGGCGTTCCCGGGCGAGACGCAAGGCGCGCAAGCATCGGAAGCTATCTCACGCCGCCGCTGACTATTTTGCTGTGGGAGGCGGCGTAACTACCGCCGTCAATTTCCGGATCATGCCATCGGACTTGCTCAAAACATAGGCCTCGCCGTCGCCGCCCATGGCGATGCGGATGTCCGCACGTCCGCCGCCGTAGGCGACGCCCTCAGAATCGGCTTTCGGTTGTTTGTGGTCCGGATCCTTCCAACCGGTTGTGGCCGCGGCGGCTCCAGGCAACACGCGGTCCTGAGCGGGCGTTCCTCCCTTTTGCGCATAGGTCTGCGCCACAATGTCAAACATCCGGCGCTTTGCAGGGGTTGGGCTGGAGGCGTCATTGGGGCTCTTATACACGATTTGCAGCTCGTGGATTTGCGCCTGGTGATTGCGCTGTCCGCGCGTGGCGATCATTTCGGCGAGATCGGTGTAAAAAATCCGGCCGGTAGTCATATCATTAAAAATAAATTTTCCACGCATCTGCGGCATCAGCTTGCCGCGGTACACGAAGCCGCTGCCGATCGAGTCGCCCTCCCAATGACTGTAGACAGCGGCCGGATAGATGGGAACCACCGGCTCTTCGATTCCGTCCACGTGCAGGAGATCGCGATCGGGGAAAGCCACGGGCGGATTCTCCAGGCTGCCCGTTTTTCCCGCGTCGTCGACAAAAAGCTGCTCATTGCCTTCGCGCTCCGGATATCCGTAATTCGCGCCCTTGGCGACGATGTCGACTTCTTCCCAGTAATGCAGGCCGATATCGATCACCAGAAACGTCTTGGACGTCACGTCCCAATCGAAACGGTGCGGGTGCCGCAGACCGTACGCGTAGACTTCAGGGCGCGCGCCCAAAACATTCAAGAATGGATTCGGATCCGGTCCGGTGGAGGGAATGCGGTAGCGCCCATTGGGACTGAGCATGTCCTTGGGGCGCAAAGTAATGTCCGGAGTAATCCGCAAAATTTTTCCGAGCAGAGTATTGAGCTGCTGCGGGAGGGTATGAGAGGGCCCCGGTGTTTCTCCCTGAGCGCCGTCGCCCACACCGATATAAAGATTGCCGTAATCTGCGCTGCCCGGTTTGGCGAGCGGATCGAAAATCGTATCGTCCATGGGGTGGTTGCGGTCATAGCCGACGCGCAACAATTCCCGGGCGGTGCCTTCAAAGGTGGCGTTGCGGATGTTGGTATCCGTCCATTCCACCAGGACCGATTCGAGGTGGACCGGGCCCGCGGGCGGATTCACCGGATCGGTTGTGGCATAGCCGGTGAGATTCAAGCTGGAGAGCTGCGCGTTGACCGGCGTCGCGGATCCGGGCAATTCGGGATTCTCCGTGTGTACGGTATAGAATTTTCCATTTTTTGCGTAGGCTGGGTCGAAGGTGATGGAGACAATTCCGGTGGCGTTGCCTTTGTCGGATGCGAATTTCGGGAAGACATCCGTGAATTTGATGTAGGGCGTGAATCTCTTCGTCGCCGTATCGAGAATATAGAGAGTGCTGCTCTGATCGTTAACGAAAATGCGCGAGGCGGCGAGCGGCGCGTTTGCGGGCTCCGCGCGCATGGAGGAGACGCGGCCGAGTTGCAACTTGTAATCGATGGCCGATGAATTCGCGCCGGAGTGCGTCGCGTTGGAAAGAGGCGGATTGGCGTAGTCCTCCAGGCGGACCGCTGTGCCGTCCTTGCTGACCTGCGATTGCGCGGGATACTGCGCAAACGCGGCGGGAACGTCCGCGAGGAAACAAGCCAGCAATCCGAATCCCAGGAAAATTCTCGATAACCGCATGACTTCCCTCTGTTTGCTCGACATGGTAAAAAACTCCTTATACCTTTCTATCCGCAGATCGAACTGTTCAGCCAAGCTCTGCATGTTGCCACATCACTAATGTCATGATTCTCGCTTTCATGCATTCGCGAGCCGCTCGTCACGATCAGAATAAAATTCCCCGTGTTGGCCATTCCGTTCTCGAGACTATCGTGATGACAAATCAGGTCCGCATTCTAACACCTGACCCTAGATCGAGCGTTCCATTTTTCTGTTCCGTCACCAATCCCATCCGCGCTGGAGTGTCCCTCTTGCCTCGCATGTGTGCTGGATGACACAGAATCGCATGCAGGAAGAACCATAAGTGGTCTGTTTGTGGGGCTCTCGCAGACTCCGGCTCCCATCCAGCCGTGGCACTTGGGTTGCACCTTCCATATCGTCAAATTCCTTCACGGAGAAAATCATGATCAAGCGGATTGGAGCGCTGGTGTTTATCTTTGTCTGCACGTCGATTGGATGGGCCATTCTTGGCTCCACGATTCTGTCGCGGACTTATTCACCATTGTCGGGCGAGTTGAAGTCCCGCGTAGCGGCAAGTTGGGGCACGGCGCAAGAGCAACCACCCCCTACCGCGAGCTATCAGCACGTGGTAAGCAGCTTTGTAACTGACAAGAGAGTCGTCAAAGAAATCAAGACGACATCAACCGTCCCACTGAGTCTGGAATCCAGCAAGATTGACGTGGCGCTTGACCTGGCGCACCGCCAAAAAGGGCTGCTCTGGTACAGCACCTACGCGGTCGCATTTCAAGGCGACTACAATTTCACCAACACCAGCGGCAGCCCTCAGGATGTGACGTTCTATCTTAGTTTCCCTTCCCAACAGGCGGTCTATGATGACCTAGCCATGGCCGTCGACAATCAGCCGGTTGCCGTGAAAAATGCCGGGCCTGGAGTACAAGGAACGGCGCAAGTGGCCCCTGGCAAAACCAGCGTCTTGCACGTGGGCTATCGCTCACAAGGGCTGGATAGCTGGCGGTACAAATTTGGCGACGGCGTCTCGCAGATCCACAATTTTACTCTCACCGTGCACACGAATTTCAAAAACATCGATTTTCCCGAAAACACTATCTCTCCGACGGCGAAAGAGGAAACCGGAAACGGCTGGAATCTGACCTGGAACTACAAGAATTTCGTTTCGGGGTATGAGATCGGAATGGCTATGCCCGAAAAATTACAACCGGGTCCGCTCGCTGGTGAGATCAGCTACTTTGCTCCGGTATCGTTATTCTTCTTTTTCTTCTTGATATTTATCATCACCACGCTGCGCGGGATCGATCTGCATCCGATGAATTATTTCTTTCTGGCAACGGCATTTTTCGCGTTTCACCTTCTTTTGGCATACCTGGTGGACCACGTTTCCATCCATTTGGCGTTCGGCATCTGCTCGCTGATTTCTATTTCCCTGGTTGTGACCTACCTTCGGCTTGTCGTGGGAATACGTTTCGCAGCCTTGGAGGCAGGCCTCGCGCAGTTTATCTTCCTCGTGCTTTTTTCGTATGCTTTTTTCTATAAAGGATTCACGGGCCTCGCGATTACGATCGGCTCGATACTGACCCTTTTCGTCGTGATGCAAATGACGGGACGTATCCGTTGGGAAGATCAATTCGCGAAACTCCAAGCTGGCGTTACAAATGTAAGCGGCCAATCCCGCACATAGTGGTGCGGCGCGGACCATAATGACCGAAACTACCCGGGTCATACCACCGGCGAGAAACATCGCGCTTCTGGCGTCGCGCTTCCTGTTTCCCTTTGAAATTGCCATCGACGCCTTCCCTCGCCTGTTAGTATTCTTGCCGAAGGAGGCGGGTCGTGCGGATCGCAAGTCTCATTCTCCTCGCCCTTCTATCGGGAAAATCCGCTCAAGTCTCTTCCAGCGCCATGGTCCGCGCGGGCGGGCACACTTACCAGCTTTTTTGCAGTCAAGAAGGCGAACTGATTCTTGCATCGGAGACGGGGCTCTGCGAGAAGACGGAATCCGGCGGAGTGCAGCGCTTCGAGATTCGCAATGAAGACGGGGAAGTGCAATTTTTTCAGGACGCGCCTTCCGGCAATCCATTCAGTTACGTGGGGATTTTCTCAATTGCCAATGCGGGCAGGGAAATTCTTGATGTCGATACCTCTCACGACGAAATTCACGGCAACGGGCAGAAACCGGTGCATCTGATTTATTACTTTGACCCGACCGCGGCCGGCCTGGTCCCGTTCCAGCCGCCCCTGGTGGGTGTTGATGGCTTCGCCCATTTGAGTACCGGCGTCGCGCTTTCGCGGAGCTTCGATGCGGGCTTCTTTCAGTTTTCGGTGCTGCTTGATTTCAATGTGGCCGCCCATCGCATCGAGATCATGCCGGATCAGATTGCGTTTTCCGCCTTTGCCACTCCCGGCCGGGAGAAATCAGGACCTTCTCCGGCCTCGGGTGGAATCCAAATGTACAGCAATCATGACAACGGTTCCGCGAAATCGGCCGTCAGGATTGCACCCGGCCACATGGTGACGTGGTGGCAGTCCGTTATTCCCATCGAGAAGCCGGCCTCAGGCCAGATCGTAACGGTCCTGGCAGCCTGGGCGCCCGCCTCCTTGAAACCAGCCGACAACGCCCCGGAGGGCGTGCAGATGGTCTATTTCGATTGGAACAACCTCTGGCTGCAAATTCAGGTGGATGACCACACGGGCTGGATAAAAGGAACGAGCAGTTTTCGTACGATTGGTCTGGAGATGACGAGCGCGCTGCGTTAGAGACAATTCGGCGGTTCGCCGGCAGCGCGCTTCAGGCCAGTAACACGGAACTTTGCGTATCGAGATCCATCCAGCCGTTTGAACCAGGATTTCCACGAATCGCCACGAATGACAGATCGTCGCGCATTACGAAGTAATTTCGGAGTGGCGTGATGCATTGGGATACACTGGATGTATGGAATACCAGGCAAGGCGATGGCTGTTTAGCATTCTCTTGACACTTTCTCTTCTGCTGGGCATTGATGCCAGGACTGCCTCCGGACAAGAAAGCCTTCCTCCGGCTCTGACCGATTCAACACAGAATGGTTCGGCGGGGCAGCAAGGCTCCGTCACGACAGACCGAAGCGTATCGTTGCGAAAGTTGCCCGGCAATATCCTGGAAGATCAGAAAGAAATCTTTTTATTTCCGAAAGAGCTGGCGAAAGGAAAACACTGGTGGCCAACCATCGGCGTGCTGGGAGGAACAGTGGCACTGGTGGCCTCGGATCCTTACACGGCGCCGGCGTTTCGCACGACGACGAGGTTCAATGGATTCAATCGCGGCCTCAGCGCCGTAAACACTGCGGCGTTCATTGCCGCCGTGCCCGCCGCGATGTACGGCGTGGGTTGGCTGCGCAAGGATTCGTACGCGCAGGATACGGCTCTACTGGCCGGCGAAGCGGTAGCCGACGGATTTCTGCTCGATATTCCGTTCAAGGGGATTACCGGACGAAGGCAGCCGCTCAATTACATCGGAAATGGGCCGTACGCGGACAGTTTTTTCAATGGATCGCACAATCCGGTAAATTCCGGGGGATTCTATTCAGTGCACGCCTTTGCGGCGACTGCCGTCGCAACCGTCATTGCGCAACGATACCGCAAGCATCGCTGGGTACCCATCGTGGCGTATGGATTGGCCGGAGCAATCTGCTTTTCGAGAATCTCGCGCAGCGAGCACTTCCCCAGTGATGTTTTTTTTGGCGGGGCGATGGGATTTGTGATCGCCAGGTACGCAGTGCTGCCCGCTCGAAATTGAAATCGATTCCCTCAAGTCACCACCAGCGCACGACCGGCTCACTTCTCCGGCGCATAAATGGCGACACATCCCTGTTTTTCGGGCAAACCGAAAAGGACATTGCAAGCATCGGTCGGGGACGCCTGTGACGGAATCGCGATCGGTACGAATACGTGGTTGTTTGCGCTGTGGGCCGCGACAGAGTGAGAGCCGGGACCCGCGGGCAAATTGTAAAGAAGTTTTCCTGACTCGGCATCGATGACGCTGAGAGTTGGCGTGGGGTTCTGGCCGCTCGGAGCGTAGAATTGATTGTTGCCCGGGTTGTACCAGATTTCGTCCGCGCCGTGCGTATCGGCGACCGTGGTAATTATTTTTCCCGTGAGCGCGTTGATGATGATGAGTGGCCTGCCGCCTCCGCATCCAACCAGCAGATGCTGCGATGGGCCAAGCGCGAGGCCGGAACCGCAATTCGGCGTCGAGTAAGTTGTCTCCACCACCGGCGATTTCGGCTTGCTCAGGTCCAGTACCGCTACCATCGAGCCCTCGCCCTTCCCCGGAACGGTGAGCAACATGCGGCCGCCTTTCAATCCCGCATCCCACAAGGGCTGCTCCAATCCGCTGGCGTCGGGAAAAGGAATTTTGCTCAGGACTTCATACGGTGCATCGGAAGAAATAATGGTCGCAAAGGGTGGGTGCTCTTCCGGATTTCCCACCACGATGACTAGATCTTTCGGGTCGAACCCGATTTCGTCCGCGCGGCACACTGCGCCGGTGGAAATTGTGGCGGCCGGAGTTACACCGCTAAAGGGAGGCTTGGCGCTGGACAGGTCAAACACTTTCACCGTGCCGTGCGCGTCGTCCGCCCAAAGATGATTGTCGGGCGTGACTACGACGCCATTCGGGCCCATCCCTTCGATTCGTCCGCACGGGTCGTCCGCGGCTGGCAAGCCGTGGAAGCCGGAAATTCTCCCGAGGTACAAATTATTTTCGGCGTCAAAGACGTCCACCGCTGCGTTCCCGCCCTCCGCCAAGTAGTACCTTCCGCGAGCCTGGTCCACCCAGCTGATGTCAAACCGCAGGGGATTGCCCGGCACGAGAATCGCGCCGACAAGGTTCAGCGGCTTCTTCATTCCAACACGCGCATGCGCTGCGGCAGAAGATTTCTCTGCATGATCATTCTGCGGACGAGGGCGCGCATCCACGTTCAGGATGAATGCAATCGCTAGCGCCACAAGAAGAATGCCAATCGCCTTAGATTTCATCGCCATCCTCCTCCAAACTTTTCAATAGTTTGCATATGCGACTTTGCGGCCGAGTCTATACCGAGATCTCAATCCGGGGAAAGCAGGATTGCAGCCTGATAGCAACTCCAATTGGCCCTGAAACTGCCCGTTTCGTCCCGAAAGGCGCGGGACGGAACGGCCGCTACAAGACCGTGCGATATGGACAGGTTTTGTAGAGGCCGCCCGAATTTTGGGCGGGCAGGCGCCGCTGCATCCAGAACCGAATTCAGTCATTGCCCGAAGTTTTCGTCAGAACCGCAAACGCAACGGCTGCGACGATCCAATTTCACGCAAGTATTTCCTGGAAAGAATTGACCACGCGGTGGGCGCTGGAAATGCGTTCCGGGGACTGCGTCCGAACGCAAAGTGCCGTCTGCATGCCGGTCTCGCGGGCTGCGTCCAACTCTTTCGCAACATCGGAAATGAAGAGAATTTTCGGCGCCTGCATTGTCAACGCCTCGGCAATCCGCAGATAGCTCTTCGGAGCATTCTTTGGGCCGGCGGTGGTGTCGAAGTAAGCGCGAAGGAAGCCGGTCAAATCTCCAGCGGTGCTGCTGGTAAAGAGCAGTTTCTGCGCCAGCACGCTGCCGGAGGAAAAAATGCAGATGATCTTCCCTTGGCGCGACCAGCGAGCCAGGGCCGCCGGCACATCGGGATAGACTTCGCCGCGTAATTCTCCCGTCCGATAGCCTTCCTGCCAGATTTTTCCTTGGAGCGATTTTAAGGCGGAGCACTTGCTGTCGCGGTCGATTAACCAGACGCCATAGGCAGCCGCGGACGTTAGCTCCGCGCCGGGAGGGTCATCCACCCACGCCGGGGGATTTAGTTGTTCAGCCGCGTCCGCCCGATGCTGCTGGCGCAGCGCATCAACGTCTTCGCGAATACCCGGTTCATTTCCATGCGCCAGGAGAAATTGTTGCATTCTCTTGCGGGCGTAAGGAAATAGAGTCCGGAAAACGAAATCAATGGGAGTGGTCGTGCCTTCGATGTCCAGCAGGATCGCCTGGATCGAGTCTTCGCCGGACGGCGCTGCCACTGCTAGCTGACCGCCGGATGAGCGGGAATGTAAGTTGGCCCGAAACAAACCGGCTCGTACCCATGATCGGCGCCGCTCCCGGTGTAGTGCGGAGTCCAGCCGGCGGGATCCTGGAATAGGCGAATGGCGCGAATGCAGCGGTCGGAGCACAGATCGAACCAGTGGTGAGTTCCGAGCGGCACGCGAATCAGGTCCCCCGCTTCCACTTCGATCGCGACCACCGGCCCTTGTTTGGGATGAATGTGAAACACGCCCCTGCCGGCCAGGATGAAGCGAACTTCATCTTCATCGTGCCAGTGTTCGGTGTTGAATCTTGTCAGCATGGCGTCGAGGCCGGGCGTCTGGGGATTGACGTCGATGACATCGGCGGTGACGTATCCGCCGCGCGCTTTAAGCTCTTCGATCTTGGGTGCGTACGCCGCAAGGATTTCCTGTGCGCCGGCACCGGGCGGCAGCGCCGCGGTCGGCTCCCAGCGTTCGTAGTCAATGCCCATGCCCGCGAGGTAACGGGTAATTTCGCCCGCCTCACTCAGCGAACGCTTCTCGTCTGGAAATCTAAGCAGAGCCATTGGATGCACTCCTCACATTATTTCTAATTTGAAGCGCGATTCGTTTCAATCAAATGAGGGGCCTGGCGCCGTTCGTCAAAAAGCCAGCGTCGCCAGCTCTTCGGTAGTTTAGATATTGGGTCTAGTCCAGCCATGGCAACCACGGATGATGCCGCCCAGAGCAAACGGAAAAATACCAAGCCCAGTGCGAAAGCGGCGGTAAGGACTGAGGCAATCGAAATGGAAATATTCATAGCAGGCCTCCGGTTTATTATACTCCGCTTCGGGACCGGCCAAGTATTTCCAATATAAACTCAAGAACTTCTACATGGCGCTTGGCTTCGTCTAGGTCGTGTCCCCAGGTGTAAAGGCCATGGCGGCGAAGCAGGAAGCCGTGAATGGAGGGATCGCGCTCCAGCAGCGCCTGGACTTTCCCAGCCAGTTGAGAGATGTCCTGAGAATTTTCGAGGATGGGAAGGATTTCGCGATGCGCATGCGTGTGGATGTCGCGCAGGCCTTTGAGCATCTCGAATCCTTCGAGCGCCACGGCGCCATCGGCGGAGTATACGTCGGAAAGCAGCGTGCTCCACAGCGAATGCGTATGCAAGACCGCGCCGGCCCCGCGAGCGCGCACGATGGCAAGATGGAGCGCCGTCTCCGCCGAGGGCAGCCCGTTCCCGCAAACCACGCGCGCTGCCTCATCTATTTCCAGGAATTGCTGCGCGTCGAGCGCGCCCTTATCCAACCCCGTGGCAGTGATCGCCAGGCGCAGCGGATGCTCGCTCACCACCGCGCTGAAATTTCCGCTTGTTCCAAACACCCAGCCGCGCTGGTAGAAACTTCTTCCGATCTCCGCAAGCGCTCCAGCCAAATTTTGAAAGCGTCCGCCCGATTGATTCCGGCGGGAGCGTCGAGGCGGTTTGCTTGTATTGCGTTTCCTGGCGCCAATCATGGCCCGGATTATCGCACGCTCGGGCTGACAACGGAATTTTCGCAACGTCGGGCGCCGGCCAGCAGCGATCTCCACTAAATAATCTTCGCGCGTCGAAGCCACCTGTAGTATCTAGTTCGCCTGCGCGCCGGCCACCCGCGCGGGCAGATGGAGACAACGAGTCATGACCACAGGCTATCGCTGGTTCCGGGCGGGGGACCTGAACGGCTTCTTCGCGCTGATGTTCGACAACGTCGCGAATCTCGTGATTCTAGCCAGCATTTTGACCGGCGCGTTCGGTTTCCCGTTGCCCATTGTTTTGTACCGCATGGTTCCCGGCACCGCCATGGGCGTGCTGGCCGGCGATCTCTTCTACGCGTGGATGGCCGGCCGCCTGGCAAAGCAGACGGGCCGCGACGATGTGACAGCGATGCCGCTCGGTCTCAACGCTCCCAGCATCTTCGGAATGTCCTTCGGCGTCCTGGGTCCCGCGTATCTTGCGACGCATGACGCGTATTTGGCGTGGAAGATGGGCATGGCCGTGACAGTTCTTGTCGGCGTGTTCAAGATTGCGCTCTCGTTTTTCGGCAATGCCGTTCGGCGGGCCCTGCCGCGAGCCGCGCTTTTAGGATCGATAGGCGGGGCGGGCCTGGCGCTCATTGCCTTGTTGCCCATGTTGAAAATGTACGCGGACCCGATTCCGGGATTGCTGGCTTTCGGCGTCATTCTGGTCTCGCTGGTAGGCAACGTGAAGATACCGGGAAAAGTTCCAGGAGCGCTGGCCTCCGCGCTCGTTGGAATTGCCGCTTTTCATCTTCTTCGCGCGGCTCACATCGTGAGTCCCCTCGCGGCGCCGCCGGCTGGTGTCCCGGCGGCATTTCATTTGGCCTTCCCCTGGCCAACCGTGGCGTTCCTGGGAGGCCTTTCGCTTGCTTGGGTCTACCTGCCAATCATTTTGCCTTTCTCTCTAGCGACCGTGGTGGGAGGAATCGACAATACCGAGAGCGCCGCAGCGGCAGGCGATGTCTATGACACGCGGGCCATCCTGCTTACCGAAGGATTCTGCACGCTGCTGGCAGGCCTGTGTGGTGGAGTCGTGGAGAGTACCCCCTACATCGGGCATCCTGCCTACAAAGCGATGGGGGCGGGCGCAGGGTATGTGGTGTTGACCGGGTTGTTCATCGGACTTGGCGGCATACTTGGCTATCTGCCGTTTTTCGTAGCCTGGATTCCGGCGGCAGCGATTGCGCCGATCCTTGTTTACATTGGCCTCGAAGTAATTTCCCAGGCGTTTTTGGCGACACCTGCGCGGCACGGCCTGGCAGTGGCGGTTTCGCTTCTGCCCTCTCTCGCGTTTCTGATCGCGCTCGAAGTGACTGCGGCGCTGGGAGCCGTCGGCGCACAGGTGACGCAGCTGACCGGCGACGTTGGCGAAACGGTCCGCACGGTGATCCTGCTTGGCAATGGCTTCATTATTTCGGCGCTGATTTGGGGAGCGGCCACGGCCGAACTGCTTGATCGCCGTTTTGGGCGCAGCGCCTGGTGCCTGGCCGCAGGCGCTTTGGCTTGCCTGTTTGGGGTGATCCACTCGCCCGCTGCGGAGGGGACATTTGTGTTGCCCTGGCGCGCGGGCTCGCCGCTGCCCTGGCATTTTGCGTTCGGTTATCTGGGCGCGGCATTGGTGATCTGGATCGCGAAGTTTTTCCCGAAGGGCGATGCAGTGGCGGCGCATGAGTAGCGCAGACTTCAGCCTGTGGGAGTGAGTTGAGTCAGGGCGCGCCTGGCCGCAAGGAAAAACCACAGGCTGAAGCCTGCGCTACTTAAGGGCAAGAATCGCTTTTACCAGGATTCTTGTTCAATCAGCGGAAAGCACGGCGGGCTTTTGCCTCAGCAGCGCGACGAGCGCGGCGGGATCGCTGACGGGCGGACGGCAGGTCGTGCCCACGCAGACCAGCGCTTGCGCGATGTCGGCGCGAAGATGCGGCAGCGTTTCGGCGAGCGCAGGTGCCAGAGCATCTGTCGAAGCCATGCGCTCCGGCGTCACTCGAAGAACGGCTTTGCCGAACCGGTACACGGAATTCGCGGCCGTTTCAAGCGCGGCGGCTTGCGCATCTTCGCTCGCGCCGGTGATGACCACCTCGAACGGCCTGCGGGCGTGCAGCAGCGCGGCCAGTCCGTAACTCGCGGCGTGAATCCCAAATTGCGGAGCGATGCCGGCGAACGCTTCAAGCGTCGCCTCCGCGCAGGCGCGGTGGCGCGCGTCTCCGGTGTAGCCGTGAAGGCGGTCGAGCAGAATCGCCGCCGAGGAATTTGCGCCGGGCGTGGGAGAATCCTGCAGCGGCTTGCGGCGCAATTCGAGCCCGCCCATGGGCGGCGCGCCCGAGGCGCGATCGAAGAAGCCGCCGCCTTCGGCGTCAAAATATTCGGCGATGGCGAAATCCGCCGCGCGCCGGGCCGCGTCGAAATATTTTCGGTCCAGCGTAGCTTCATAGGCGTCGAGCAACGCGATTCCCGCAAAAATCTGGTCGTCGAGCGATCCTTCGAGGCGCGCGCCTCCCACGCGGTGCGCGAATCCGCGCGAGTCGCTCCAGGCTTCAGCCAGCATGCGATCGAGGGTCTTGAGCGCGAAGACGCGGCAAGCCGCTCCCTTTTCTCCGCCGAGCACAGCCGCCGCGTCGAGATACGCCGAAACAAACATGGCGTTCCAGGCCACGTAAAGAGTCGTGTCCACAAACGGCGTGGGCCGCGCCGCGCGCGCCGCCAGCAATTTCTCCCTGGCGCTCGCCAGCGTTGCCAGGACCGTGGCCATGTCCATTTCGCCGCCAATCGTTTTCACCACGTCGGCGATGGACCGCGCAATCCACAAAACATTTTTCGCCGAATTGTGATGCATCTCGCCGCGGGCTTCAACGTCATAGCGAAGTTCGACGACGCGCGCCTCTTCAGGCGTGAGCGCCGCGCGCACTTCCTCCTGCGTCCAGGTAAAATAATCGCCATCGTCGTCGAGCGTTTGATCCGCGTCCTGGCTGGCATAGAAGCCGCCGCGGGACTGGTCCGAGAGCACGCTGTCGGTCCAATCGATGATGCCTTCGGCGATCTCGCGAAACAGCGGCTCGCGCGCGACCTGAAAGCCGTGCAGAAAATTCTTCAACAATTCGGAATTGTCGTACGACATTTTCTCGAAATGCGGGACGCGCCAGCGCTCGTCCACCGAGTAACGATGGAACCCCCCGGCCAGCTGATCGTAAACGCCACCGGAGCCCATTTTCTCCAGCGTGAACGCGGCAACTTCCAGCATCCGCGTGCCGCCGCCGGCCTGGTAACATTCGAGGAGCAGATCGAGCGCCCCGGGGTGCGGAAATTTCGGAGCGCGCCCAAATCCCCCGTTGCGAGAATCAAATAAACTCAGGATGGACTCGGCCTGCTCCTCCGCCACGCGCGAATCGAACGCTCCACGCCCGCCCGTAAATGTTTCCGCTTTAGCCACGGCTTCGGCAAGGCGTGACGCGGCCTCTTCCACTTCCGCTCGCCGCTCGCGAAATCCCGCGGCCACGGCTTCCAGGATGCGCCGGAAACCGGGACGGCCCATGGCGTCTTCGGGCGGAAAATAAGTGCCGCCGAAAAACGGGCGTCCGTCGGGCAGAAGAAATCCGGTGAGCGGCCAGCCGCCCTGCCCGGAAAGAGTGCTGATCGCAGCCTGGTAGCGCGCGTCCACATCGGGGCGCTCGTCGCGATCGACTTTGACGGGAACGAATAGCCGATTGATGATCGCAGCCAGCTGCGGATTTTCGTAGCTTTCGCGATCAATCACATGGCACCAGTGGCACCACACGGCGCCGATGTCGAGGAGTATGGGTTTGTCCTCGGCGCGCGCCCGGGCAAAGGCTTCCTCGCCCCACTCGTACCAGTCCACTTCCTGATGCACGGCGGAGCGAAGATAAGGGCTGGCTGCTCGAGCCAGGCGGCCTTCGGATTTTTCGTTCACTCTGTTCCTTCCCGGACGCCTGTGACGCGGCCGCGCGCAATAAATTTTTCGTTATTGGATCGGATGCTGGGGACCGGAATCTTCAGGATCGATCGGTTTGCGTCCGGAAAAACCTTCATCCTGCCGGTGGTAAAAACGGATGCGGTCTTCGCCCAGCCGCCAGCACAGGTACACTTCTTCCTCTTTGATCATGGAGGGAAAATCCACGAGGCCCGTATCGAGGTCCTTCACGATGCAGCCCGTCGCCTGGATCTGGTCGAGAGCGTCCTTGACCTTAGCGACCACCCGGTTGAGGTCGGCACGCATCCGGGCAGCGACGTCGTAATCGATCGTGACGCCGCCCATGACCTGAATGCGGTTGGCGATGGCGCTCAGGCTCTCTTCCAGGTCCGTCATCAGCCGGCGTCCTTCCATGGCGTCGATCAGCAGCGGCTCGACTTCGCGCCGGGCATGCTCGGCCTCGGAAAGGCTGAATAATTTCGGTTCGTTTTCTTCGTGGTCCATGGATTTTGCCTGTGACAACCTGGGGCTTGGGCAGGTCTCGCTCCGACCCATCCTGTTTCATTTGGATGCCAGGCTGCCTCGTGCGGTTCCATTGTCATTCATTGCGCGGCGCAATTCCAGTGGGGAGGTTGAGGTAACACAGGCTCTCTCGCCCGAGCGGCTTTCCCGATTGCCGGCGTGCCGAAAAGCACACATGTAAGAGTGCCTCTGCTACAAAAAGCGTGATCCCCGAACGAATGTGGTAGAGTTTTGCCCCGATGCGCATCTTCGTTCTGGGGACCGGTGCAACCGGCTCTTATCTCGCACACCTGCTCACGTTACAGGGACACCAGGTCACCTGCGGCGACCGCGACCTGGACCGCGCCCGCCGCTTTCTAGGCAAGAAAAGCACGATTCCGGTGGTGCAGGTCAACGCGCGGAACCTGTGGGGCATTGTGCGCGCCGCAAGGGGCTCGCAATTGCTCGTCAACGCCAGCGCCGCGGTGTTCAACGAAATCGTTCTGCGTGCGGCGCTGCGGATTCGCTGCCATTACATGGACCTCAGCGCGCACCTCACGCGCAATCCGTTCAAGGCCGAGCAGCTTCGTTACGATAAGCGGTTTCAACAAAAGAACCGCTGCGCTGTAATCACGGCCGGCGCCGCACCGGGGTTGACCAACCTCCTCGTGGCTCGAGCAGCCGCGTTGATCGACTCGGTGAACGAAGTTCATATTCGCCTGTACGAAAGCACCGAAAGCGATGATCCGGTTTCACAATGGTCCGCGGAAGTTTCTTTCGACGAGGCCATTTCCCTTCCTCGCGTGGTGCGCGACGGCCGATTCCGCTTTGGAAAACGATTCGGCGAACGCGAGAAATTCCGTTTTCCAGCGCCCATCGGCGAGGTGAATGTCGTCCTGGCGGCGCAAGATGAAGTCGGCACCGTCCCCTATTTTTTGAAGTTGAAGGAAATGGACGTAAAAATCGGCGGCAACGAAATCGACCGGCTGCGGCGCTGGTACCGGCAGGGAAAGCTTTCCAAGTCACGCGGACTGGTCGCTTCGCGATTTCCTAAGACGCCCAGCCCCCGGCAGGTGGCGCGCTTAATTCGCCGTGGCAAGTTGCAGAACGCCCGGTTTGCCGCGGCCGTGATCTTGCGCGGGATGAAGCAGGATCAGCCGTTAGAAGTTCGCTACGACGCGCTCTTCCCTTCGCTCTATCAAATCCGCCAGCGCGGACTGGCCCTCTCCCCCGTTTCATACGCCACGGCTCAATTGGCGGCGCTCTTTGTCAGGAATTTTCCGCGCGACTCGGCCGGAGTTTTTCCTCCGGGCGCAATCCCTCTGGAAAGCAGGCAGGCGATCTTCAGGGACCTGAAATCGCGCGACATCCGCGTGACCATGAAAATCACGAAAAAGAAACCGCCCGATGACGAAGAGGACTTCTAGTGGCAAATGCTTCAGCCTGATTGGATTTGACTTTATTGCAGGCCGCAAACCCCACAGGCTAAACAGGCTGCGGAAAAAGCAGTTTATTTTGTCATTCCGAGCGCAGCGAGGAATCTCTCTTCGATTTGGCCCCATGAAAACAAAGAGGAATTCCTCGCTTCGCTCGGAATGACAATATTCTGGAGGGGTTTTTCCGCAGCCTGTAAAGCCTGTGCCACTCCCCGCCTCATAATTGAAGTGAATCGCGTATCGTTGGCATGACCATCATTCCGGGGAGATTGCTTCGGCCTCTGTCTCGATCGCGACGCCCGTCGGTCGTTCATCCCCACTTTTCCTGCCCTGCGGCGGATGAATCAGAATGGGAAGGAGGAGCGCTACAGTCATCACGCCCGCGATCAGGTAGAGTGCCTGCGTATAATTCCCGTTAAGCTGCCGAAGATAAGCGAAGAGCAGGGGCCCGAAGACTGCGGCAAACGCCCAGGGCACCATCATCAAACCAAAAATAGAGCCAACGTCACGCGGTCCAAAGTAGTCAGCCGCGAACGCGGGGGTAATCCCATACGCTCCTCCATAACACATCACCACAAGGAAGGTGGCAAGGAACAGCAGCGGGAGCGAATGGATGTAGTGGTACGTCCAGAAGAGCAACACCTCGACGAGATACATCATGAAAAACGCGGTTTTCCGGCTAGTCAAATCGGAAGCCCAGGACCAGAAAATTCGTCCGGCGCCGTTGCCAACTGCGACCCAGCCAACCAGGCCCGCCGCAGTGGCCACGCTGGCTTTTCCCATTTCCTGAAAAATCGGCGATGCCTGCGTGACAATCGACAAACCCGACATCGTGTTAATCGACATCAAGAAACAGATGGCCCACCATTGCCAGGTGCGCAGAGCTTCGCCAAGCGTATAGTCGCGATCGGAACGCTGCGACATTTGCGAAGCGGAAGGCGTCCAGCCCGCTGGTTTCCACCCGCCCGGCGGATTTTGCATGCATGTTCCCGCACTGATGGCTACGACTCCATAGGCAACGCCGAGATACGCGAAGGTCGGCATCAGCCCAACATGCTGAATTAACCATGCCGCCGCGGGGGCCGAGAACAACGCTCCCGCGCCGAATCCAGCCACGGCTATTCCGGTAATAAATCCGCGGCGGTCAGGGAACCACTTCACCAGGACGGCGATCGGAACCACGTAGCCCATTCCAAGCCCGATTCCCCCTATCACTCCGTAGCTGAGGTAGAGCCACCAAAGTTTGTCTCCCGCAAAACTCGCCAAAAATACGCCGCCGCCCCAGAGCAAGCCCGCAGTCATGGCCACAACTCGCGGGTGCCGGCGCTTCATCAACAGGCCGCCCAGGTAGGCAGAAAGTCCCAGAAAAAACCAACTGATTAGAAATGTCCAGGTGACTTGCGTGATGGTCCAGCCATATTCTTTGGTGAGAGGGATGCGAAAGACGCTCCATGCGTAGGCCGAGCCGAGGGCCATCTGCATGAACACGCCGGCTACGGCAATCCACCAACGATTCAAGACTGGCATGATTCCTCCAACGGGGTCTCCGCTTGCAGTTGCAAGAATGGCGGCCTGCGATCCGTTTCCCTGCAATTTCGCATTAAAGGGCCGCCTTAGCAACCCCCGCTTGCAAGCACCACTCCTCCCAGGCGCGTCCCTGGCTCAGCGGCTGCCTGTGAAGTTCGCCGGACTTGTCCACTTCCCCGAGAGAAAGATACGTGATCTCCTTGCCCGTGGACATCGCCTTGATCAGGACCTCGGCGTTCAGGCGCAAATAGTTCGTTGTAAACACGACGTCCGGAATTGATATTCCAGCGATCACGCTGCCGTGGCCGCGCATCAGCGCCGCGCTGCCTTGGCCCACGGTTCGCGCCAGTGAATCTCCCATCTCGTTAGAGGTGACCAGCAGATCCGTGTCGCCGAATTCGTCGCGGATATCCCAGACAGGCACATGGTGTCCGATGACGGCCGCGGAATGCAGCGCCGGCCGCATCACCGTTTTGGTAACGGCCAGCGGAAGAAGTTCATGCGCGTGATTGTGGCAGATGGCCACGACGTCCGGCCGCGCCTTGTAGATACACCCGTGTATAAATCGCTCCTTGTACGGGTTGAACCCGCGCAGATCGACGGGCGTGCTGTCCAGATTGAATTCGAGAATGTCTTCTTTGGTCACGAGACTGGGCGCGCGCGACCGGGACATGAAAAAGCGCTGCGGATTTTCGGGGTTGCGCACCGTCACGTGCCCGAAGGAATCGACGAGCTTGAGATGCGCCACTACGCGGTTCGCGACCACGAGCTCCGATACTGCGGCGCTGGCATCCACCGGCGGATTCCTCCCGGAATTTATTTTTTGACACTGAAATATCGGAGAAATCTTGCACGCAACGGCAGGATACTGCAAGCCTTTATGTACCCGCTAAAGTAGCGCAGGCTTCAGCCTGTGGGGGTTAGTCCTTGCAAGGCCCAAAACCCACAGGCTGAAGCCTGCGCTACTTGACTCGCTAGTGGCACCCGCAAGAATGCGGAGTACAGCCGCAACCGCCGGAGGAGGAAACTTCTCTGGAGGGGCTACTTCCGTTCGATGATTTCCCCGCGCTGAACACGGAAAGCTGAAGCGTGTGACCCTTGCTCGCGCACTTCGGGCATTCGATTTCCTGGCTTGCGGACATCACTATGCGCTCGAAGTGCGAACTGCAATCATTGCAAACATATTCGTAAATTGGCATTGGCTTTCTCCAAATCGTGAATCGACAATTTCAAACCACAAATTTGCAGCCTCAGGCTAAATCACCACATCCCCGATGCTGGCGACGAAGAAAAAGAGTAGGCCCACGGCACCAACAATCAAATATCGCCTGAGTTTCCGCTCCGCGAATAGAAAGGTAATGACCAATCCGAGAGATCCCCACCTGCCAAAGACGGCACTCATCACGATGTACGAATAGTCGTGGAGCCAGGCTTCCCGAAGTATCGCATAAGCCCAAAGAGCAACTCCAACCGACAACAATATGACCCCACCTTGAGACACCATTCGACGCCAGACATTCGCCGGGGGCACCTGCCGCAATTTCAACCATGCGCGCCAAGCCAGAACAACGCTTGAAATGGCAGCAAATACCCGAGGAAAGAGAAAAGGATGTTCAAGCCGAGGAGTATACCCACGGAGCCCCACAGCCAAAGCGTTTTCGGCCTAACGAAAAAGCGTCTCCGGGATTACTGGAGACGCCTTTTCTTAATACCTAACAAATCAGGATTGACAAGCTATCGCTTAGTCTCCGGCGACCTGCTCGGCCACTTCGGGCTTGGCCGCGCCGTTCCCGTTACCCTTGGCGTTGCTGATGGTTACGGGAGCGACGGTCGGAGTCGCTTTTTTGATGTCGGAGACCGAGCCGATTTGCACCACTTCCTGCGGGGCTTTCTTCAGCACCAGTTCTTCGTACATCTTGCGCACGCGGGCCTCTTCCTTGAGGAATTCGGCGCGGCGCCGGGCGCGATTTTCCTCGGCGGCGGTGTTGGGCACTTCGTGGTCGACGTGGCGGACGCGCGCGGCGTCCTCGGCGTCAATCACGAGCGAATGGTCGTAGGTCTCGAGGTTCACGGCTTTGCCCTTGGCGTAGATCTCGTGTTTGCCGTGTTCCTTATACCATTGTGCAACAGTAGCATTCTTGTACATATTCTCGATGATTTTGCGCCAGCCGATGCCCGTGTTGTACGCGCAGAAGGAAATTTCGCCCTGCTGCGTGGCGTACGGAATGATGCACATTTCGGTGCGGCGGAAGTCGTAGTTGAACAGGTCCTGGAACCACATGCCCGCGATCATCAGGAAATTCCAAGGATCGGTGCGGCGCTTCTTGGCGTCTTCAAACGTGCGCTCCGGGCCCGCCGTGCCGTATTTCTGGCGCTGGTTCGGAGTGAGTCCCCAGGATTTGTCCATCTTCCTGAGCAAATCGATCAGGCGGAACGTTCCAGGCGCTTCGTACGGATTGTAGTTCTTCAGCATCGCCAGGGCGAAGGTGAAATTGGAAAAGTTCTTGCTGCGAGCCGCGTCCGTGACCTTCTTGATGTCCTCGACAAGTTGCGGCACGTTGAGGAACTTCGGCACGGGGGCCCATTCCTTGGTCTCTTTGTTGATCAGTACGCCGGTGCCAACCCCGCAATTGGGATGGCAGCCGCAGCTCACCGTGCCCCACTGGGCGTCAGGCCCGTGGGAGAGATCGGCGAAGGCGGAGAACGTGCTGATCAGCGAAATGGGGAACCAGTCGCGCGTCGGCTCGATTTTGCCGACTTGCGCGCTGACATCCTTGGCTAGATGGGACAGCGTGTAGCGCTGCTTCATGCGCCGTTCGGGAGTGATTTCCTCGTCGCGGCCAGTAAAGGAAACGGGTTGAAATGCCACGAAGGAGATTTTGTTCGGATTCTGCATGGCGAACTTGACGATCGCGCCGACCTGGTCGTTGTTCAGATTGTTGACGATCGTGGTGACCAGAATGATCTCGATGCCCGCCGCATGCATATTGTCAATGGCCCGCAGCTTCACATCGAACAGGTTGCCCACCTGGCGGTGGCTGTTGGCATCGTTGCCGATGCCGTCGAATTGCAGGTACGCGTAACGCAGGCCGGCTTCAAACGCCTGCTTGCAGTATTCCTTGCTCTTGGCGAATTCGATGCCGTTGGTGGCCGCCTGCACGCTGTTGTAGCCGATTTTGCGGGCGTAGCGTATGGCGTCGAAGAAGCGCGGGTGCATGGTGGGTTCGCCGCCGGAAAACTGCACGGACATCTGCCGGCGCGGCTTGATCTTCAGCGCGTTGTCCAGGATCTCCTGGATTTCTTCCCAGGAAAGCTCGTGAACGTAGCCCACCTGATTGGCGTCCATGAAGCAGGGATCGCACATCATGTTGCAGCGGTTGGTGAGGTCCACGGTGAGCACGGAGCCGCGGCCGTAGCGAACGGTGCTGGAGCCGTGCTTGTGCAGGTCCTCGTCATTGTGGGCCGGAATGTCGCGGCCAGGGAAATTCTGCTCGATCCAGTTCAGGAATTTCGCGTCAATGGCCATCATGTCTTCATAGCGACCATGAATCGGGCATTCCTTGACCATCCAGATCTGTCCGTCGCGCTCGATGATCTGCGCTTTGATTTCCCCGACCTTTTCGTGCATCAGGTCGCGCCAATCCTTCTTGCCCTCAAAGATTGCATCGCGGGCGTCCTTGACGCAGCCCGGGCACAGCGAGTCGGTCTGCCGCGGCCAGCCGAGTGTGGGCTTGGACTTTTCCCACGACTTCAGCAGCGGCTTATCCGACCATTTCGGTGTGAAATTCGGGTTGGGATTGTACTTGTTAAAGAAATGGATCGTGTCAAAGGTCACGCCTGCGGTCTTGCAAAGGACATAATCCATTGCTTTCCATGCGCGTGTACCAAGAGTTTGAGGCATTTTTCACAGTCCTCCACAGTCGCGATTCGAGAACGAAACGTCCATAACCGAGCGGGAGCCCTCAGTTGACGAAAACGGCCCCTGATACTAGATTAGCCTACCAAGACCGCCACTTTAGCGTCCAGGTAAACCTTTCCCACTGTTTACTTTGCGCGTCCCCCCACGAAACGTCCAGATGCTTGTGCCAAAAGGGACAAATGGGGGTCCGAACGGCAATATTGTGCAGCCAATGGGAAAGGCCCAGAAACGCTGTTTTGCCACTTTCGTTGGATGAACACTCGACTCCAATTGATGCAGCCCTTCTCCGCTTGATTTTCAGGAATAAAAGAGCCTGCCTCGAAATGATCCTGAAATAGGGCCAAGGCCCTTACCTCATGTTTTGGAACGTCAGATTTAGCAAGCCATGCATTTGCCGGCGACATCCGCTGGCGCGATTTCCGTCCAAATCAGGAGCTGTGAACCTGCGAATGCGGGAGCAGACGGTTTGAGATTCCCGGCGTGGGGGTTCAGGACACGCATCCGATAGCGACAGCGCTCCCGATCGCCATGGCCATTCGACTCAACCGGCACGTCGGGCTATCAGGAGGGGCGTTGATTCCCGCGCCGCGTGTCCCACCCGATGGAACTGAGTTCCTTACCAGGCTGGGATCACCTTATTCGGTAAGAGCCTGTAAGCACAGGTAATAGGCTTATGGGCGACAAAAAATGGCACTCAGAGACCCTGATGCCTTGGCCAGAATTGAATCAAAACCTTCCCAGTACTCCTGTACCCCGCAAAATGGCTCCAACCGACTATCGCCAAAAAATAGGCACGGGTTCAGACTGTTCTCATGCACCCAATTGAATTAAACGTAGGAGGCTTAATCGTATGAAGCATTGGTGGTGCGCGGAATGTCAGGCAGAGGTAGGGTTGGGCAAACATGGCAGGTGTGCCACTTGCGATTCGGAAGCCGTGGATTTGCTCCCCAATGATGGCGAATTAACCCGTTCAGTTTCAGCGATTGCCGAGCATTCGGAATCAGTTTCAGCCTGCGCTTAAGCTGAATTCGGAAGCTCACTGGAAGGCTTGAAAGGCAAGGAAAGGAGGCTAGGACCACGGTACAGCCCGGGGGGGACACTTAAGAGAATCGACGAAAAGGAGACAAACTCATGCAGACCAAGCTACGTGTTATAGGTTTCGTTGTCGTAGCGAGCCTGCTCTGGATATCCCCAACGTCTGCGGTATCCCAAAGGGCGAAGTCGCAAGGCAAGGCAAAGAAGTTCAAAACTCAGTACATAGGGACAGCTTCCTGGTACGGAGAACAACACCAAGGGCGGAAGATGGCAAACGGCAAGCGATTTGACCGCCACAAACTAACGGCCGCGAGTTGGTATTTCCCGCTCGGAACGACGATCCGGGTGGTGAACGTGAGGAATGGAGAATCAGTGGTAGTGACAATTACAGACCGAGGACCGAACCTTCGCCTTAACCGGATCCTCGATCTGTCCGAAGCAGCTGCGCAACGGCTGGACTACGTGGGGCAAGGCCTGACCCCCGTTTTTCTCTACCCAGTGCCGTCTTTCGATACGCAGGCCGCAAGTTTCGATTCAGGGTTGATCGAGACACCTGCGAGAAAAAACCCCGGCGAACTAGAGGCAAAAGCCATCGCCGTGCCAATGTGAACTTTGGCACCCGCCTAAGAGCGCCAGGCAATTTCTCGGCGTAGGCGGCACAATCCAAACAATTCTCCCCGGCAATCTGCCAGGGCCTGCCCACAACGTAGTGGCTGGAGTGATGATGGACTCCAGCCACGAGCCTGCAGAGGTGCGCGAAATCCGAAAAAACATCGGAATCAGCTTTTTCGAGGGCCTTGCCGTGGTGCGTCGCGCCGGGCCGTGCATCCCGTACAGATCGTCGTATACTGGACGGATTGAATTTGGGGAGCACGCCATGATCCGTCACGTTAAGACCGGGCAATCTGCCGAGGCTAAGGCAGAGAACAGCGCGCAGGTTCGCAAAACCGTGGAAGCGATCCTCGCTGATATTGGCGCACGTGGGGAAATCGCTGTCCGCGAATATTCGGAAAAATTTGACAAGTGGTCGCCCGCGTCTTTCCGCCTTTCCGAAAACGAAATAGCCGCGTGCATACGAGAGTTGCCGCAGCAGGTCATCGACGATATTCGATTCGCGCAGGAGCAGATCCGCAACTTTGCGCTGAAGCAGCGGGCCGCGCTGCAGGACGTGGAAGTGGAAACGATTCCCGGCGTGGTGCTGGGCCACAAGAATATTCCGGTGAATTCCGTGGGGTGTTACGTTCCGGGCGGGCGGTATCCGATGGTCGCGTCGGCGCACATGAGCGTGGTGACGGCCAAGGCCGCCGGCGTGAAGCGCATCATCGCCAGCGCACCTCCTACCGGGGGCAAGCCGCACGCAGCCACGGTCGCGGCCATGCACTTTGGCGGCGCGGACGAAATTTATGCGTTCGGCGGCGTGCAGGCCGTGGCCGCCATGGCCCTCGGCACGGAGACGATCGCGCCCGTGGACATGCTGGTCGGGCCGGGCAATGCGTTTGTGGCCGAAGCCAAGCGCCAACTATTCGGGCGCGTTGGAATTGATTTGCTCGCAGGGCCGACCGAAACGCTGATCCTGGCGGACGATAGCTGCGACGCCGAAATGGCCGCCGTCGATTTGATCGGACAGGCGGAGCACGGGCCGAGCAGCCCCGCCATTCTGGTCACCAATTCCGCCAAGCTCGCGGCCGAAGTTCCGGCGACGATTGAAAAGCTTTTTTCGTGGCTGCCGACCGCGGAGATCGCGCGGCAAGCCTGGCAGAATTGCGGCGAAATTATCGTGTGCGACACGCTCGACGAAATGGTGCAGGAGGCCGACCGGATCGCCTCCGAACATGTGCAGGTGCTGACGCGCGATCCCGATTATTTCCTGAAGCGCTTGACCAATTTCGGCGCGCTGTTTCTGGGGCACCGCACCAACGTGGCGTTTGGCGACAAAGTGATCGGCACCAATCACACCCTGCCAACGATGAAAGCGGCGCGCTACACGGGAGGTCTGTGGGTCGGCAAATTCATTAAGACTTGCACCTACCAGCGCGTGCTCACCGATGAGGCCGCCGCGCTGGTGGGCGAGTACTGCTCGCGCCTGTGCGCGCTCGAAGGCTTTGCCGCGCACAAGGAGCAGGCCGACCTGCGCGTGCGGCGCTACGGCGTGAAAGTGGTGGCCTAGAGTGGCGCATGCTTCAGCTTGCGGGTTTTTGTTTCTGCAAGGACCAAAACCCGCAGGCTGAAGCCCGCGCCACTAAGGCATTCGTTTCATCCTATTTTCGTAAATCTCGCAAAAAGGGCGGGCCAGGCGATGCAGTCCCCTCGCAAGAAAAGTTCGCAGAAGATCGCCCCAACTGAACGCGGCGTGGCCGTGGTAACCGGCGGCGCGGGGAGCATGGGAACCGTCATCTGCGGCGCCCTCGCGCGCGAGGGACTGCGCGTAGTGGTGGGTTACAACCGGTCCGCGCAAAAGGCCCAATCGCTGGCCGCCAATTTGCCGGGGGGAGGCCACGCGGCGCTTCCGGCTCCAGTGACGGATACTGCGGCGCTCGCGGGTTTGGCCACCGAGATCGCCCAGCGGTACGGCTTCTGCGACGTGCTCGTGAATTGCGCGGGGGTGACCCGCTTCGTTCCGCATGGGGATCTGGACGCGCTCGACGACGCGTTGATCGAAAATATCCTTTCCACTAACGTACGCGGCCCGTTCGCGACGGTGCGCGCGCTGCGAGCCTTGCTCGAAAAAAGCAAGCTGCCCGGCGGCGCAGTGATCGTCAACATTTCGTCGATCGCGGCGCTGACCGCGATGGGCAGCAACGTGATTTATTGCGCGTCCAAAGCGGCGGTCGACAACATGACGAAATCGCTTGGACGCGCGCTCGCGCCGAAGATTCGCGTGGTTTCGGTCGCGCCGGGCGTGGTCGATAACGACTTCATCCGCTCGATGGACCCACGGTGGCTCGAAGAGCAAGTGGGTCGCACCCCGCTCAAAAGGCTTGCAGCGCCGGATGAGGTGGCCTCCGCCGTAATCGCCGCGATCAAGCACTTCACCTTCACTACCGGCGCAATCATCCCCGTGGATGGCGGGCGGCCGCTGAGTTGAGTGAGTAGGACGGGCTTCAGCCTGTCTGGTTTTTAATCTTTATGTCTTTTGGCGATCTAAACCAAAACCAGACAGGCTGAAGCCTGTCCTACTTAATCCCACGGCAGGCCTACGTAATTTTCCGCTAGCGTTGTTCTGGCGGCTCGGGAGCTGGTCACGTAGTCGAGTTCGGCGATCTGGCGGCGGCGGTCGAAGGCGTTGTCGGTGTCGAAGCGGTGGAGCATCGAGGTCATCCACCAGGAGAAGCGCTGCGCTTTCCAGACACGGCGCAGGCAGGTTTCGGAATAGCGCTCCAGCAGGTGAGTTTTTCCGGTTTTGTAAAATTCCGCGAATGCCTTGGCCATGATGCGCACGTCCGCCACGGCGAGGTTGAGGCCTTTGGCGCCGGTCGGCGGGACGATGTGCGCGGCGTCGCCGGCCAGATACATCTTGCCGTACTGCATGGGCTCGACGACGTAGCTTCTCATGCTGGCGATGTTCTTCTGAAAGATGGGGCCTTCGCTCAGTTTCCAGTCGCCGTCGGCGGCGGTTCTCAGCCGCAATTCGTTCCAGATGCGATCGTCGGGCCAGGATTCGATGTCTTCATCGAAGGGCACCTGGAGATAGAGGCGGCTCACTTCGCGAGTGCGCATGGTCAGCAATGCGAAGCCGCGTTCGCTGTAGGTGTAAACGAGCTCGTCCGAGGTTGGCGGCGCCTGCGCCAGGATGCCCAGCCAGCCGAACGGGTACTCGCGCACGAATTCGGTGAGCACGCCCGCGGGGATGCTGGGGCGGCAGATTCCGTGAAAGCCGTCGCAGCCGGCGATGAAGTCGCAGTGAAGTTCTTCGGGCTTGCCCGCCGCACGAAAACGGACGCAGGGGTTCGCGGAATCAAAGCCATGCAAGCTGACATCGGTGGCCTCGAAAATAATCGGCAGGCCTGCCGCGAGCCGCGCGGCGACCAAGTCCTTGATCACTTCCTGCTGCGCATAGATCGTTACGGTCTTGCCTCCGGTCAGATCGTCAAAGTCGATGCGATGGCCGCGGCGGTTGAAACGCAGTTCAATGCCGTGATGGGTGAGGCATTCTCGTTGAAGACGTTCTCCCACCCCTGTGTCAATCAGCAGATCGACAGTGCCTTGTTCGAGCAGGCCCGCGCGGACGCGCTCTTCGATGTATTTCCTGGTTCGCGTTTCGAGAACGATGGATTCGATCCCCTGCAGGTGGAGCAGGTGGGCGAGGACCAGTCCCGCCGGACCCGCCCCCACAATGCCGATTTGCGTGCGCACTGCTTTCCGCCTCCGCTGGATTCCTTCAAGCGTGTTAGCCAGCGTGGATGAGAATCACCAACTGGCAACGGTGGCGCCGGCATCTTGCCGGCATTCTTGCGCCTTGCAAAGGGCTTGGAAACCGCCGGCGGGACGCCGGCGCCACCGAAAACCGACTTGCTACGGCTGTCTCACAACTCTTCATCTACTCAAAAAAATTGTCGCAACAATTGCAGGCCAAGTGTAGACGCGCGGAACCACAATTGTCCACGACTCGCGCCACGCCAGCAAAAACGGTTGGTAATATTGAGAGATTCGCGCGTTATTCGTTTGAGATAGGACGGAGGACGGCGACGGCAAAGTGGGCCAATAGCGGCGCGCCTTCATCGAGCTGCAGCCAGCGCACGCCGCAATGGTCTTTCAGATATTTGCCGACGCGCGCTTCGTTGATGCCGAGATGTTCGGCGAGTTTTTCTTTCAGGTTCGAGCCTTCGCGGCTGCCTCGCCCGCTGCGCAGCATGTTTCCGATCCCAACGCGCAACGTCTGGCAGGCTTCGGCGTAATAGTAGGTGGTCAGGTCCGTGTCCGTGATGAGAAAGACGCCGGGACCTGCGGGCGCTTCGTCAGCCTGCTCGAGCGAATGGATCGAGCAAGCCAAGAGGCGCCGGAGCTGAGATTCGAGTTGCGCCATGCGCGAGGAAAGCGCGGGATCGCCCGAGCGAACGCGCGCCGAGGACAATAAGGAAGCCGCAGGCGTAGTCTCGTAACCGCGCGCGGGTTCCGGCTCGTGCGTTCGAGATTCCGCAACCTCGGCGGATGCCGCGGGACGCGCAACTGGAAACGGGCGCGGCTCAGCGACCCGGTCGAACATGGATGGGGGAGCGGGTGGCACGGCCGGCGCGGCCGATGCAGGCGCGGCCGTACGCACGCCCTTGTGGCGCCCGCGACCGCCGCGGCGACCGCGGCGTCTGCGGCGGCGGTCCGGGCCATTCTCGGTTGACTGCGCTGCACCTGCGGCGGCTGCCGCAGGCGGCTGTTCAAAAACGGATTCCTGCTCGCCCTCGTTCATTTCCGGCTCGGTTTCGTTGGGTTGTTCTTCGGAAAATTCTGCAATGATCGGCTCCAATCGGGTCACTGGCTCTGCAGTGGTTTCGCTGACAGTTACGCCGGCGATTGCGCCAGGCGTCCCGGGAATCGGCGCGCCCAGGCGGACCAGCCCTTCTTCCGCTTTTTGCTTCCATTGCGGGCGGCGGAATCGCTCGGCGGCCGTGGTGAACCAGCGAACGGCTTCGGTGGTTGTGCCTGCCTTTTCAAAAAGCTGCGCAAGCTCGAACGCCACCATGGCGTCGTGGGTGCGTTCATACAATGCGGATAGCTGGCCGGGGGGATCCGCGCTGGTTCTTGCTTTGCGGATGCGGGCCTGAATTTGTCGCCAATCGCTCACTGAGCGGTATTGTAACAGCCGCGCGCGCGGGGGGCCATAGCTACTCGCGGAAATGGCGCGGAAGTGTTCCCTGCGCGGTTGCCGGTCGCGCGACCGCTCGCTATCCTCGGCGCTTGCCCGTGTCCCCCGCAACGTTGAGCGAAGTCACGCGCCTCGCCGCTTACGCAATTTTTCTTTGCAGCTATCTGGTATTTGCGCTGGGAAAATTTCCGGGAATGAAGATTGACCGTCCGGGAGCGGCCATCATCGGGGCCGTGCTGATGGTGGCGTTCGGCGCGGTGCGGCCCGCGGACGCGCTGCACTTCATCGATTTCGGGACGATTGTGCTGCTGTTTTCGATGATGCTGCTGGTCGCCTACCTGCACCTGGACGGATTTTTCGACTGGGTGACGGAATGGATCGCGGCGCGAATCCGTCCGCAGCATTTACTGCCGGCGATTATTTTTTTGAGCGGCGCGTTCTCCGCATTTTTTGTGAACGACATCATCTGCCTGATGATGGTGCCGTTCACGCTGAAGGTGGCGCGCCGCATGGGGCTCGAACCCGCGCCCTACCTGCTCGCTGTGGCGACGGCGTCCAACATCGGCAGCGTCGCCACCATTACCGGCAATCCGCAAAACATGTTAATCGGCTCTTTCTCGGGGATCCGCTACCGCGCGTTTCTCTTTCATCTCGCGCCGGTGGCCCTGGGTGGGCTGCTGCTGGATTGGCTGGTGCTGTGGCTGATTTACACGCGGCGCGAGATGCCTGCTGCGCAGCCCGCTGCGCCGGTAGAGCCGGCGCCCGGCGCGCGCCGCAACTTGATCAAGGCCGGAGTGGTCATTCTGCTGGTCCTGGCAGGATTTCTTGCCGGATTGCCGCCGGCGCAGGTGGCCGCGGTCGGCGCGGCGCTCATGCTGATGACGCGGAGGCACGAGCCGCGGCTGGTTTACGACGAGGTGGATTGGGGATTGCTGGTCTTCTTCGTGGGATTGTTTCTGATCGTAGGCGGCGCCGAAAATGTGGGCTTGACGGGGCGGCTGCTGGAAGTGGGCCGGCGCTGGAATTTGCAGAACTCTGCAACGTTCGCGCTGGTCACGGCGGGGCTGAGCAATATCGTGAGCAACGTTCCCGCGGTGATGCTGCTGAAATCGCTGGTGCTGCGATTTGCGAATCCGCAGCAGGGCTGGCTGGTGCTGGCCATGGCCAGCACGCTGGCCGGCAATCTGACCATCACGGGATCGGTGGCGAACATTATCGTTGTAGAGCGCGCCAGGCCTGAAGTGCGGATCACATTCGGGCAATATTTGCGAGCCGGCGTTCCGATTACGCTGGTGACGCTTGCGTTTGGATGGGCGTGGCTTAGCTGGGTACGCTGATCCAAACCCGATCCAAGGTCGTTGCTGGCTACAGTAGCGCAGGCTTCAGCCTGTGGGGGTTCGTATATGCGAGGACAAAAATCCACAGGCTGAAGCCTGCGCTAATAAACCGCCTATGCGCTTGCTTGATTGAGGAATTCGATCGAATCTTGATCCAACGCGAGGTCGACGAAAGAAATCAAATCCTTCAGCTGCTCCAGATTTGTCGCGCTTACGATGGGCGCCGTGATGCTGGGGCGCGCAAGCAGCCAGGCGAGAGAAATTCTGGCGGGAGTGGCGTTGTATTTCTTTGCGACCTGGACCAGCGCTTCGACAATCCGGAAACCGCGCTCGTTGAGATACTTGGTTACGTTGCGGGCGCGGGGCTTTCCCGCCGCGTCTTTTTCCGAACGGTATTTTCCGGAGAGAAAGCCGCCGGCCAGCGGAAAATAATTAATGACGCCGAGCCCTTCTTTGACACACACAGGTTCCAAATTGCTCTCGTATTCGGCGCGCTCGATGAGACTGTAGTTCGGCTGGAGAGTCTGATACTCGGGGAGGCCGGATTTCCTGCTTATTTCGAGCGCCGCTACGAGTCTTTCCGCTTTGTGGTTGGATGCGCCGATGGCCCTGACTTTGCCTTGCTTAATGAGTTCGGCGTAGGCCCCCAGAGTTTCTTCCAGCGGCGTGTCCGAGTCGTCGATGTGCGACTGATACAGATCGATGTAATCGGTTTTCAAGCGCCGCAGGGAATCTTCCGCGGACCGCAGGATGTGGGATTTCGAGAGTCCTTTTTTCAATAGACCCATGTCCATCCCAACTTTGGTGGCGACGATGACTTTATTTCGATTGCCGCTTCGCTTCATCCACTCGCCGATAATTATTTCCGACTCTCCGCCCTTGTGGCCGGACACCCATCTGGAATAGGCGTCCGCGGTGTCGACGGAATTGAAACCGGCGGCGGCAAATGCGTCCAGCAACTTGAAGGATGTAGTTTGATCCACAGTCCAACCGAAGACGTTTCCTCCAAAAACGAGAGGAGCGATTTCCAGTCCCGTCTTACCCAGTTTGCGTTTCTCCATCTTTGCCCTTTCTTCCGTGCTGCGCGTTTCTGATCACGTCTTGGATGAAGTACCGAAGCAGAACGGTACACTCGCGAGTAGGACAGGCTTCAGCCTGTCTGCATTTGACTTCTGCCGCCGCTTCTAAAATCAAAAGCAGACAGGCTGAAGCCTATCCTACTAAAATCGACCCATGACGAACGGCAAAATCGCGGCGCGGGCTATTGAGCTTGGGCGCGCGGCGGGGTTCGATCTTTGCGGCGTCGCTCCCGCTGCGGAGTTTCCCGAGCTCGCCCATTTGGATGAGTGGCTCGAACGAGGGCACGCGGGAGAAATGCGCTACCTGCACGACGCGCGGCGCCATTCGCCTGCGCATGCGATGCAAGGCGCGCGCAGCGTGATCGTGTGCGCGCTCAATTACAACACGGCACTTCCTTCTTCGATTGATGCGGCTGCGCAAGTGAGCACACAATCCGGCCCGCGGGGCTGGATCTCCCGCTATGCCTGGGGCGATGACTATCATGAAGTGCTCGGCGAAAAACTCGAAGCGCTGATCCAAAATCTGCGCGGCGAATTCCGAGAGCCCTTCGAGGCGCGCGCGTATGTGGATACCGGCCCGATCATCGAACGCGTTGCCGCAAAATATGCGGGGCTGGGCTGGCTGGCAAAAAACACCTGCCTCATCAATGAAGAGCTGGGTTCGTGGTTGTTCCTCGGCGTGATCGTGACGACGCTCGATCTCGCGGCGTCGTTGGAAGCCGCGGAAGCACCGGCGCCGGATTTGTGCGGGAACTGCAGTCTGTGCATCGACGCATGCCCGACGGGCGCCATCGTCGAGCCGTACGTTCTGGACGCGCGGCGCTGCATTTCATATTTGACGATTGAGTTGCGGGGCGCGATTCCGCTCGAATTGCGCGAGCCCATCGGCCGGCACGTCCTCGGCTGCGACATTTGCCAGGACGTTTGCCCGTGGAATCGCCGCGCCGCGGTGACGCCGCTGCCGAATTTCCAGCCTCGCCAGCTCGCGGATCGTTCGCTTTTTTCGCCGGACCTGGAGTGGATGATCTCGCTCAGCGAAGAAGAATTCCGCGCTGTGTTTCGAGGAAGCCCGGTGAAGCGCGCGAAATGGCGCGGCCTGGTGCGCAATGCCTGCGTCGCGATTGGAAATTCCGGATTGCGCCCGGACGAACCGCGCTACGCGGAAATTTGCGCGCGGCTTTCGGAATTGGTTGCGTCCAACGACCCCCTGCTCGCGAACCACGCGCAGTGGGCGCTTGCGCGGATCCGGTTTCAGTAGCACAGACTTCAGTCTGTGGATTTCTGCCTGTGCTCCCGGGTCGTGCGCCGGTGAAGATTATTTGGAAATCCACAGACTGCAGTCTGTGCTAGGGAGCCCGGTTGTACCGTCCGGTGGTCAGAGTTAGAATGCATCTGCCCAGTGACACTGAGCTATCATCCAAGTCTAGTGAGGAGGTATCCATGTCACAGCAAGCTGCATCGTCACAAAAGGAGGGTCCTTTGGCCCACGTTCTACCACCGCTTCCCTACCCGAGCGATTCGCTGGAACCCTACATCGATAAGTTAACGATGGAAATTCATCATGACAAACACCACGGCGCCTATGTCAACAATTTGAATAAGGCCCTGGATGGACATGCTGATCTGCAGGCCTTGTCGATCGATCAGCTGCTCCAGAGCCTCGACCGAGTCCCCGAAAATATTCGCGCGACCGTCCGCAACAACGGCGGCGGCCACTGGAACCATTCCATGTTTTGGAAATTGATGAAGAAAGGCGGAGGCGGCGAACCTAAGGGCGCGCTGGCGGACGCGATCAAATCTGCTTTCGGCTCGTTCGCCGATTTCAAGACGAAATTCGCGGCGGCCGGAGTGGGCCGGTTCGGCTCGGGCTGGGCCTGGCTGACCATCAAGGACGGCAAGCTGGCGATTGAATCCACGCCCAACCAGGACAATCCGCTTATGGCCGGCGGAAAAGCGATCCTCGGCCTGGACGTCTGGGAACACGCTTACTACCTGAAATATCAAAACCGCCGACCGGATTATATCGAGGCGTGGTGGAACGTGGTCAACTGGGACGAAGTCGTGAGCCATTACTCCGCGGCCAAATAGCAATCTCAACTGGAAATTCCGCCGGGGAATGGCGCGGGTTGTCGCAATGGCGGGAATTTCAAAGTGTTCGGAAAAATCAGCGGCCCATCCGAAGATCGATCCGGATGGGCCGTTTGTTTTTTGTGGGATAGGCTTCAGCCTGTCTGGTTTAGATTCCGGTTCGACCAAAAAAGCACACGGGCTGAAGCCTGCGCTACCCGGATTTACGTCGCGAATCGCTCGCGCGCGAACATGGGCATCAGGCGATTCCGCGTGCGAGCAGATTGTTTCGGCGGAGCGGCCGCCTTCTCGGGCGCGCTGGGCTCAGGTGAAACCTCCGGCTCAGTTTGCTGCGTGCGGACCGGGAAGCCGAATAAGCTTTCAGGAGCAATTTGCCCGGGGGACGAAAGCGCCGGCATGCGGCCGAGCGACGCTTCGCGACTGAGGGCCACGCGATCAGCGACCCCGAACTTAGCCAGTAAGGAAGAAACGTGGAACTTCACCGTGCGTTCCGCAACATTCAGTTTCGCGGCGATTTCCTTGTTGGAGAGGCTTTGTAGAATGCAGTCCAGCACTTCCTGCTCGCGGCGGCTTACCTTGACTCCCGCTCCCAGGGCTCGTCCCGCGGCCAGAAGCTCCTGAGCGCGCTCGGCGGCGGCCTCCAGCAGAGACTCCCGGGGAACAATCATCAGTTCGTAATCTTCAGGCGCCTGGCCTCGCACCAGGCAGTGTACGGCCAGCAAACCTGCAATTTTTTCGACGGGCATGCTGCCATCGGGCTCCGCCTCGACTCGGAAACGCACCGCGCCCGAGGATCGCTCGCACAAAACAAAACTTTGCAAGGTGAGTGGCGGACGCTGATTTTGTGATTCGGTGGACTGCTTTCGTCGGTGTATCAGTGTTAGCCTCACAATTTTCAGTCCAAGCCGGGGATAAGGACCAAATTAAATTTTATAAATTCAAAGCGATTCAGCTTGGGCAATTTACGAAGCGTGGCCGCACTTGCCGAGCAGGACCACCGGCGGACCGGGGAAGGGGTGGCCTCCGAGGACAAACTTTCGCCCTTGGCAACTCCTCGGAAAAACGCGAGCCATGCCTAGTGGCATGACCTTACTTATTCATGCGAACGGCCCATACCAATGATTCAAAATGACACAGTCTCTATGCAAGCCATCTACCATCTGTGGCGGAAAATACTTACACACAAACGGAAGGAGTTGACCTACATTCGGGTAAGGTGTTCACCTGACGCACGGTAGAGATTTCCATGTACCAGAAAATTTTTCCCAACAGGACTGTTAAAGTCTCCACCGCCGCTCCGACTGGCATACAATGCCCCATCGGAGCACCTCTTTGAAAAAGGGGGTCTTATGGCCTTTTTGATGGAATGGCCGGCGTGGCCGGCCACATTTGCACTCTGGAAGCTGGATATAGCCTTCGCTGCCAGCCCGTCGAGTATTGAGCAGATCTCTTTGCGTTGGATGCATATTGTGGCCGGATTTCTATGGCTGGGCTTTCTGTACTTTTTCGTCCTTGCGGTGGCTCCCACGCTGAAAACGTTCGATCCTGCCACGCGCGCCAAAGTATTCCCGGAAATCGCTTCCCGGGGCTTGTGGTGGCTGCGGTGGAGCGCCCTGGTCGGCTGGCTGGCGGGGTTCCGCTATTTTATGATTCTGGCCAAGACCGACGCGGTCAATGCCGGCCGGCCGCATGCCTGGGTCTCGTGGATTGGGATTTGGCTGGCGTGCTGGCTCGCCGCATTTGCCATCGAAATGGCGCTGCTGCGGGGCGGAGGCCCGCTGGGCAATCCATTCGTGGCGGGGGCGCTGGTGATTTTTGTAATGGCGGCCGTTTCCTGGCTGGTTGTTTCGCTCTTGGCGCAGCCCGGAGCGGGCAACCGCACGCTTTGCATTTCGATCGGCGGCGGGCTTGGGACGATCCTTTTTCTGAACGTGTGGGGCATTGCGTGGCGCTGCCAAAAGCGATTGATTGCCTGGACTCGCGCGGCCTCGGAACAAGGAACACCCATGCCGCCCGAAGCGGCGAATTTGGCGCGCCTGGCCACGCTCACCATGCAAATTAATTTCTGGCTGAGTTTTCCGATGATTTTTTTCATGGCCGCATCCGCGCATTTTCCATTCCTGGCGGGCGGCTGAAAAATCTCTCCGCATTCTCTGGGTTCTCGTCTTTCTCCGTGTTCTCTGTGTTAAATCTTTTCCGGAAACGCGTGAACTCGAAAAATAATGAGAGTGTTGCGCGAGGTCAGCGTGTGAGGATGCGCGTTTGTGCGGGGGAGAGTAGCTCGTAGCGCAATCCGCGCCAGCGAATCTGCCTGCTGAACAAGGCCACCAGCGTGTTCCACAAAGCCAGGAACGGCGCGACGGCCGCCAGAAATGTCCAGATCCAGCTGTCGGCCAGCAACTTGGTCTTCCATTCCGGAAGAATTTCCATGATCGCGGCAAGGCGCAGCACTCCGCGCCCCATGGAAAGCACCGGCGGGGCAATCGCCAGCAACAGCAACTGAATTGCGGGAATCCCCTGCACCAGATTACTGAAAAATAATCCAACTCCAAGCAGGACCGCACCGCAATACAGCGCATGGGCGAAGCCGCCCAGGGCCCACAATCTCGATTCGTACACGCGCGTGATGATGATCTGGCGGTTGGTGAATTCGAGAAGCTCGGAGGCGTCACAATCGAAAATTGTGGGGACCAGGCATTCCGGCGCGAACAGGATGGGAAGTCCATATTGGCGCAGCGCCCGGGTAAGGGAAAGATCGTCGCTCACCGACCCGTTCCAGAAATCAACCACGTTGCATTGCTCAAAGCGTTCCCGAAGAATCGCCGTGCCGCCTCCCCAGCTGAAATTTTTGTGATGTTCGCCAAGATACGTCGCGGCGGGCGCGTTCCAGGCGGAGGCCAGCGCGCTCCAGAATCCCCCGGTCTGCGGGAAAAACCAGCGAAATGTTGTCACTGCGCCGAGATTGGAATCCTCCAGCGGGGCCACCAGCCGCGCAAGCCAGTTCCGGCCGGGACGTCCATCGGAATCCGCAAATGCATAAACATCGAAACCCTCCGCGGCCTGCAGAACGGCGGCGCGGAGATTGTTCACTTTTTCCCCGCAGCCGTCTGGCCTGCCGGCGATCACGATATGAATTTTGTGCTTACTGGGGGCGGTGATGCGCTCGATGATTTTACGCGCGGGGTCGTCAGCGCTGGCCATGGTGAAAAAAATTTCGTAATCGGGGTAGTCAAAAGAAACGAGCGCCGAGATATTTTGTTCCAGGCCCGGCTCGGCGCCCTTCACCGGGCAAAATAAAGCCACGCGCGGCTTGTAAAACCCAGAATGAGTTCCTGTGCGCCGCTGCGCCAGCCGAAGCCAGCCCAGCCCGTCCCAAAGACTGTACAGGCCCTGCAAAAGCTGTTCGAGGACGAGCAAGTAGAACAGTGTGAGCATCGCCTGCCCTGCCACCGAGAGGTACAGGCCGGAGCATACCAGATAAATTTCAACGCGTAGCCGGCGGAAGACCAGTTACTATCGCTATGCGGCTAATCCGTACACAAGGAGAAACAGCCATGCCCGTACGCGTGGAAACCACCATGGTGACGACGTCACAGGAATTGCCCGGCTATCGCATCGTGCGGAATTACGGCATCGTGCGCGGCATCATCGTGCGATCGCGCAGTTTGCTCGGCTCCATCGGGGCGGGACTCCAAACCATCCTCGGTGGCAACATCACGATTCTGACCGAACTCTGCGAGAACACCCGCGAAGAGGCATACGAATTAATGATGCAGCATGCCGCCGAGCACGGCGCCAACGCCATCATCGCGATGCGTTACGATGCCACGGAAATTATGCAGGGCGTCACGGAGGTGCTCGCCTACGGCACCGCCGTGCAGGTAGAGCGTATTTCGTAGTGGATGAGAAATATTTTCTTCCTGACGCTGGGCCGGGAAATTGAGATCGCATGCGGGGTGAGGCCACGTAGCACAGGTTTCAGTGCGTGGGTTTTCCGCTAGGGGGCCGCGGCAGAAACCCCACTGGCTGAATTGGCCGCGGAAAAAGTAGTTTATTTTGTCATTCCGAGAGAAACGAGGAATCTCTCTGCGATTTTGCCCCCCTTGAAAAGAAAGAGAGATCCCTCGCTTCGCTCGGAATGACAAAATCTTGAAGGGGTTTTTTCCGCAGCCTGTGAAGCCTGCGCTACCCAAGCGTTTGGCGCAGAAATTTCCGGGCCAGCAGCCCTACGCCGCTGTGGAATTTTCGCGCCGCGCGCCGCGCCTGTTCCAGCATGGAGGGATCGAGCAGCAAGGCCACCCGTGCGATGAAGGGAGCTTCTTCTTCAGACTTTTCCGTCCGCTTTCGACTTTTCGCCGTTATCTTCTGCCGCATGCTGAAATCCGAGTACAGCGCAAGGTCGCGCCGAAATTGCCGGCGATCTTCCCCATTCCAATTTTGCGCGCGCGCCAGAGCAGCGTGCAGCTCGCGGAAAAAGGCATCGATCGCTTCCGTTTCTTCCGTTTTTAATTTGCCCTTTTGCTTTCCGCCGAAAAAAGCCGGCAATGCCTCGCGCACTTCCACATTCATGGCCAGCAGGATCTCCCGGCCAATCGTTTCGGCCAGTTCCCGCTCGCGCGCAGGGCCGCCCAGAATTCCGCGGCGGTCATGCTGCGCCACATAGGCGGCCACGAAACGGTCGACTACGTGATCGCGCTCGATCGCCAGGAGCATGGTATTCGCGAGCGCGCTTCCGTAAATTGGAAAAAGTTTCCGTGCGCGTGCCATGGCCGAATCTTAACAGCAGGCGGCCACGGAGCGGCAGGCAACCGCCTGGAAGTTTCGCGAATAGATATGAATCTTTGATCGAGTGCGTGATGCAATCGAAATACGCGCCGGCAAAAGTCAATTGTGCACTACGAAGAGCACCTGCACATTCCTAGCCCGCTTGAAGTCGAATTTTTCGGGCGGACCGCCCGAAAATGGGCATCAACCTTTGTCAGACGTGACGGAAGTCGATTCAGGCAAGACCCAATCTTCCGGCGGGAAAGAGATGTGCCAGAAATCCGGGGAGGGAGTGAGAAATTCGATGCCGATCTGGCCCTTGCTTTGGTTTGACTGGCCCAGGTTCACAACCTGGCAAACCAACTCTTGCTTGGTGGCGCGGTTGGTCAGACGAAGCTTTTGACCCTTTGACACTCTGCCTGTTAAAGCGATGAGCGCCCCGTGCGCATTCACAATCAGAGTATGCGTTTCCTCTTCAAATGCCCTGTCCTTGGGAGCGTCTTCGGTGCGCACAATAATACCCAGGCTCAGGATCACACGCTGGCTGCGCCTGCGGCTCACTTCGGGCACGCCTTGCAGTGGATTGGAAGTGGACATGTAGGGCCATGCTACGGGAAGCGATGAATTCAAACAATAGTACGCAAGGCCAGGCGCTTCAATGAGTAACCACATCAGAAAGGCATCAGAAGAGCAGCCGAAATCGTCCGCGGGCGGCTTCAGACCAGGACGATTTTATTGCGATGCCGCGCAATCCGGCGGGTGGCATTGCGCGTGTCGACAACCAGTTGCGAGGACTCCACAATCATCGAGTAATCGTAGCTGCTGTGATCGGTGGCGATGAGCACGCAGTCGTATGCGCCCAGAGACTTGCCGTCGATCGGCACGGACTTCATTCCCTGGAAATTGTAATGGCGCAGCTTGGGGATCTCCGCGAAATGCGGATCGTTGTATTCTACCTTGGCCCCGCGCAGGGTCAGCTGTTCGATGATCTTTAACGAAGGCGACTCGCGCATGTCGTCCACGTCCTTCTTGTAGGCCACCCCCAGAACCATGACTCGTGAATTCTTCAAAGATTTTTGCCGCTCGTTCAGCGCCGCGGCGACCGAATCCACCACGTGATAGGGCATCGCCGTGTTCACTTCGCCGGCCAGTTCGATGAAGCGGGTTGCGAAATCGTACTCTCTGGCCTTCCAGGACAAATAATACGGATCCACGGGAATGCAGTGGCCGCCGAGACCCGGCCCCGGATAAAACGGCATGAACCCGAAGGGCTTGGTGGCCGCCGCGTCAATCACTTCCCAGATGTCAATCCCCATGCGCATGCCCAGCATTTTTAATTCGTTGACCAGAGCGATGTTCACGCACCGGAATATGTTTTCGAGCAGCTTGGTCATTTCCGCTGCCTGCGTCGAGCTCACCGGTATGACTTTTGCCACGATCTGCGCATACAGGGAACAGGCCGCGCGTCCCGATGGTGGATTCACGCCCCCCACAACCTTGGGGATTTGCGCCAGACCATATTGTTTGTTGCCGGGATCTTCGCGCTCCGGCGAAAATGCCAGAAAGAAATCGGTCCCGATCTGCTCGTTGTCCGGACCATGCGCAACCGGGCACTTCATCCCAGTCTCTTCGAGCACCGGCAGCACCAGTTCCTCGGTCGTTCCCGGATAAGTTGTCGATTCCAGGACCACCAGTTGGCCGCGCTGCAGGTTCGGGCGGATGGCCCGGGCCGTGTCCTCCACGAATGAAAGGTCCGGCTCGCGCCGCTGGTCCAGAGGAGTCGGCACGCAGATGATGATCGCGTCGACTTCCGCCAGCTTGGAAAAATCGGTGGTCGCCCCAAAATGCCTGGACTGCACGAACTGTTGAATCTTGTTCTGTGGAATATGCTGGATGTAAGTTTGTCCGCGGTTCAGCTTTTCTACTTTTACGGGATCCGTGTCAAACCCGGTCACCCGGTGCCCGGCTTCCGCAAATCTCAGGCCCAGCGGCAGCCCTACATACCCACAACCAATAATTCCGACGCGGAGTTGCGCGCCCTTGAAATATTCAGGTTTGCGATCGGTAGGCATTGATGTCTTTTCCCGCTCCTGTCGAATTTCTGATTCCGCTGTTGACGAGCCGACTATAACAATTTTCGAACCGGCGCAATACCCGCCCGCCGCGCCTGTGTGCCCAGTTGCCAATCACGAATTGGGAACCTGATCGCGGCCGGCGTGCAGCTCAAGTGGTGGCGCTGCGCTTTTGATAGCACAGTAGGATGAGATCAGCCCGGCGGCGGACGCCGAACTTGTTCAGCAAATTGGAAACGTGAAATTTCACGGTTCGCTCGGAAATATTGAGCTTGCTTCCAATTTCTTTATTGGCCAGATTTTCGAGCAGCGAACCCAGAACTTCCTGTTCCCGGCGGCTCAAGTCCGCCGCGCTATCCGCCTTCAGGCGGCGGCTGTGCGATCCGGCCAGAACCGAATCGACAAACCCCGAAAGCACGGAACGAGGAACCCAGGATCCACCATGGGCCACCAGCGGCAAGGCGCGCGGCAATTGTTCCCGCGCTTCTGCGTAGCTGAGCAATCCTTTTGCGCCCATCTGCAGCAGCGTGTAGCTCTCCGCGGCATCAAATTTTTCGGCGACCACCAGGATACGCGCCTCGGTGTGATGATCGAGGATATTGGAAAGCAGCGCTCCGGCCGCGGGCCTGGCCACGTGAGCGTCCACGACGTACACCGCGGCTTTGGGAATCGGCAGGTGGCGCAAATCCGGGCCCAGCGTCGATTCCAAATGCCTTGAGACTGTCTTGAACTCGGGGCTCGACAACACGCGCTCGAATTCGCTGAGCACAAGTGGGTGCGGCGAAAGCAGGCAAACGTGCAGCGCGTTTTTCTTGGCCGTCTTTTTCACAGACTCCGAGATTATCGGAACCACGAACACGGAGCAAGGCTCGGTCTATAGGAAGTTGCGTAGACACACAACGGTAACTGAATGGAGACCTGAGGGTCGAAAAGCTGTTCGCACCGGGGATTCCCAGAACCCTGACTGGCACGTGTCCCGGCCTTTGATTTGGATTTTGAGGGCGTACCACGCTCACTGCGCCGAGGGCATGGATTCCACTTGATTTTCATGGCCTGGAAAGACGAATGCGATCGACGCGGGCAAACCGTAGTGCTTCCTCGGGTGGAATGGCAAGCTGCTCAAAGGACAGATTCTGGAGTATGGCACGCGGCGCCTCTTCACGGGATTCCGGTGGATAAGAAGTTTTGGGGCGATCTTGTTCCGGCAGTGTTGCTCTTACGACAATCTTCCATTGGGAATCTGGTTTTAGGATGACTGGATCGATTAGTCTTTAAAACAAGTGGGAACTAATGTCTTCCAGCAAGAAAGTTCGGAGATATCCTCGCGTGTCATTGCCGAAAGGCGCTGTAGTGGCCTGGGAACACATGGGCAAACGCAGAATCTCGTATGCCAACGTTTTAGCGCTTGGCGGGCTGTTTATCGCAACCCTCGATCCTCCCCCCAGCGGAGATGTAATTAAGCTTGTTTTCGAAGTGCCTGGTGGAGACGTGCGCGCCCGCGCGTTGGTGTGCGACAGCCAGCCCGGCAAGGGGATGGGCATTGAGTTTACAGCGATGGGTCAGGAGGCGCGCGCGCGGTTATTCCGGCTGATGAAAACACTAACCAGAACTTAAACCAATTGCAAATCATCCCACTGTTCCTTGCATCCAGCTTGCGCAAAGCTAACTACACCAAAAATGTCAGCGCGAACCGATTGATCGGAAGCGATGACTTGGAGCAGACCCAACGCAGGCTAATGAACGCCTTGTTTGCATTTACGAAGAAATCAAGAAAAATGGCCTGCCCCTGTTCTCTTACCACTTCGCCCAAACAGAGTTGTGATTGAAAACAGGGGAGATAGCTGCAATTTGCCAATTATCCCAGACCCTCCGTACAACTCCTGTTCGGTCAGTCGGCTGTCCATGGAATTGTCTATTTCAATCGCACCTCGGAAGCCGGGTGCCCCGTTAGAGAAAAACATTTCACACCGCCCGACGGTTCCAGAAGTTGTTGAACCGTAAGCAAGGTGTCACCAGACGGTTCACAATCCCTGCAAGGTATTGACCTATAAGAAGATGTGCGTTTGAGGTGGCCTGCTGGAAGGGGCAAGATAAATTCCCATGGCCAGATTAGTTTGGTTCATTGTGTGCATTTGATTAAGGGGGGGCGGTCTGTATCCCCTCAAATTTCATCAAGACTAAGGCGATATGGCGACTTCAGCTATTTCCAGGGCAGGGTTTGGTGACCGGACGGGGAATCTGCCTCCCGTAAACCTGATCTTCGGCCGATCGGCATCCATGCAGACCGCGAGGCAGAAGATCGATAAAGTGGCCCAATCCGGCGTCCCGATCCTCATCCAGGGCGATAGCGGCACGGGGAAGGGGTTGCTGGCCAGTTTTATTCACCACCTCTCTCCTAAACCCGATGCGGCGTTCGTCAAGGTAAACTGCGCGGCGATCCCCGGGGCGCTGCTGGAAAGCGAATTGTTCGGTTACGAGAAGGGCGCCTTCACCGGCGCGAACTCGTCCAAGCCCGGGCGAGTGGAATTAGCCGATGGCGGCACGCTTTTTCTCGATGGGATCGATGAAATTGACATGTCGTTGCAGGCCAAATTGCTTCAGCTTCTGCAGGATGGGCAGTTCTGCAGAATTGGCGGGCAGGAAGACCGGCGCGTTCAACTCGGAGTGATCTGCGCGACCAACCGGCGGCTCGAACAGGAAATCGCCAATGGCAGGTTTCGACAGGATTTATTCTACCGAATCAACGTGGTGAGCATTGACCTTCCACCGCTGCGATCTCGGGCGGAAGACATCCCCGACCTGGTGGCTTATTTTTTGCAGATCCACAAAGCGCGCCACAACATGCAGGCAAGGCCGCTATCTCCCGCGGCGCTCCATTTGCTGGGCAAACATTCGTGGCCTGGGAATATTCGCGAATTGGAGAATCTCATTGAGCGATATGTAATCCTCGGTTCGGAAGAGGCTATTTCCAGCGAAATCTTGAACTGGGAGCATACACACGCGACGCCGGAAATCCCGGTGGAAGGCCAGATCCATCTCAAGAAAGTGACTCGTCAGGCGGTTCATGATCTCGAGCGGAAGATCATTCTGAGCGTATTGGAAGCCAATCGGTGGAATCGCAAACGAACTGCGAGCGCCTTGAAAATCAGTTACCGCGCCCTTCTCTACAAGATCCGCAGGGCTGGCTTGCCAGCCAAGCGTGGAATGAGCCCTCCCAGCGGCGAAATTGTTCCCCCCAAAGAGACGAAAAGCTAACCCGTTGAACTTGGTCCGCAAGCAAGTAGGGTTCGTTTTGCAGGAAGGCTGGAACGAAGACGTAGTGAGGTTGTTTCGATTGGGGAATTGTTGAAAAGTTAGGGTATATTGTGGAAATCTGCTTCCACCTGCAAAAATTCACTGCAAAAACCAGGGAAAGAAGCGAGTCTCACTCGCGTCTTGGTATGCCCTTTATTATGTGTAGATTACAGATGGTTAAATGGGCAGATCAATCCGGCATGGAAATACATTTCCACAATGTGGTAACTGGAGATATCCCACAACGCAATACATGAGGCGCTGACCACCAGGCTTACCACCCTTCAAATTAAACCAAACAAGGCACTTAAGTTCGATGGCAACATTCTGAAACGGTGGTCATGGGCATGGCCCATACTTTGCTCTATATTGCGGAAGCCACTTGTGTGAGCTGAGCAGTCTGCGTTCTTGCTGAAGAGGTGGAATGGCAACTCGGGCGGACGAAAACCTTCTATCGGTGGGAGTGCCAGAATCACGGGCACGTGGCTACCATTATTTCGTTCCTGGCAAGAGCCCGGCCATGCGCGCAATGGAGAGAACAATTGCGGACATTGCCTCCACGGAGATTCCGGTTCTCCTGGTTGGGGAAAGCGGCACGGGGAAGGAAGTCGTGGCTCTTGAAATTCACAGGCTCTCCAGGCGCCGGAATGAGCCGTTTGTGAAGTGCGGATGCTCCGGATTGACAGGGGATTCACTCTCCGCGCGCCTGCGGCTTCCGGAAAACGTTTCTGAAGAGGAAGCAGCGAGCAGCGGTTCATTATTTTTGGACGGGATCAACTACTTGGAGCCGGCCGCGCAAACCCGCCTGCTTCAGCTGCTTCCCGACGGAAGCGGCACGCCGCCGCAAGGCTGCTGCAGCATGCGCGTCATATCGTCGACCACGCGAAATCTCGAGGAAGAGATGAAGGCCGGACGATTCCGAGAAGAACTCTATTACCGAATCAATTGTGTTCACCTGCGGCTGCCTCCGTTGCGGGATCGAAAAGAAGACATTCCCGCTTTGCTTGAATTTTTCTTCCAAAAATATGCTTCCCTGTTTGAGCGGCCGGAGCCGAAAGTCAGCGATTCCACGATGAGTTTGCTGCTGCGCCACTCCTGGCCCGGGAACATCCGCGAGCTGGAAAATGTGGTGCGAAAAATCGTGGCCCTGGGAGACGAACATCTTGCCACGCACGACCTTACGGTTGAATATAGAGCCAAGGCGCCGGACCCTCCGCCAGTCGGTTCGAGAATCGCCGAACCTGGCAGCTCGCAGGTTCCGTCAGGTTCCCTCAAGGAGGCGGCGCGAGCAGCTTCGCGGGTGGCCGAGCGAGCCATGATTCTGAACCAACTCGAGCGAACGCATTGGAATCGAAAGAGGGCGGCGCGAGAGCTGCAAATCAGCTATAAGGCGTTGCTCTATAAATTAAAGCAGCTGGGTCTGGACGGTTCCGACCGCCCTGAGGAGCAATGAGGAGGTCTGTGATGAACCGAACATTTCTTTTTCTTGGCGCAATGATAATGCTCGCGAGCGCGGCGAACACGCCGGCAGCGTTCCAGGACAAGAAGACCGGGAAGCAAGATCCACCCGTCAACGCGGCTCGGAACGGCGCTTCCAGCGGCAGCGAACCTGGAATGGCGGTCACGCCAGCCACAACGGATCCGTCCTACGTGATCGGTGCGGAAGATGTGCTCGACGTCAATGTCTGGAAAGAGCCGGACATGACGCGCGTCGTGCCGGTTCGGCCCGACGGAAAAATAACCCTGCCCTTGATCAACGACGTGCAGGCGGCGGGTTCGACGCCGCAGCAATTGGCCGCCGCGGTGACCGAGAAATTGCGCAAGTTCCTGACCGAGCCTCAGGTCACCGTGATCGTCACGCAAATCAACAGCCAGCGCGTGTTTGTGGTCGGCGAAGTGCTTCGCGCCGGCGCGTTTCCCCTGGTTCCGGGAACGACCGTATTACAGGCCCTGGCGAGCGCGGGCGGATTTACGACCTTTGCGAATGTGAAAAAAATCCACGTGATGCGAGTGGTGAATGGCAAGCATACCGAGATTCCCTTCAATTACCGTGAAGTTCTAAAGGGTGACAATCCGGACCAAAATATCAAGCTGGAGCCGGGCGACACGGTCGTCGTCCCGTAAGAGGTGAAACCATGAATTTGTGGAAAACAAGCCGGGCCCTCGCTGTCGCTTTAGTGCTTTGCGCTACTGCGGCATACGCGCAAGATCAAAAACAGGATACCTCGCCCCTCGATCCGAACGCTCCGCTGCAACCGCTGGATACGAGGCCGAGCGCCATATATCCGAATAAAACACCTATCGGTGCGGCACGCGGTGTTACGACAACCTATAATCCGCAGCAATATGATCCTTCGCAGGTCACTCCCGATCAGAATACTCTTGCCGGAGCCACGCCTTTCACGCTCGGCTCGATGCAACACACCAGCAATATTTTCGACCCTGCAATTTCAATTTCACAGCTTGGGGAAACTTTGCCCGGCACCACCGGGAAAACGATCCTGGCCGGCATATCCATCGCCAGCGGCAGCCTGAATTTTACTCGCAACTGGAGCGAGTATCACTTTTCCACCCTCTATAACGGGGGTGAAACATTCAACATAGGTTTTGGCGCGGCGGGCGCGACTTCCGGCGTAAATTCTCCGCATTATCAATTCCACGACCTGATTGTGTCCCAGGAAGCTGATTGGGCCAGGTGGCACGTTATTGTTCGCGACGATTTTGCGGCCTCGCCCGGCGCCGCATTTACCGGCCAGGGCATGGGCGGCCCCGGGCTGGCTTCTGAATTTTCAAGCGTGTTAAACACATCTCTGTCCAGTTTCTCGCAGGCGTTCCAGCCGGCAGAAACCATCAATACCGGAACAGATATGCGCTACCGAAACTCGATTCTCGGTCAGTTGGAGTATTCCTTCAGCCGCAGATCGGCGTTGACTCTTTCCGGTTCCTACGGCTTGCTGCAATTCACCGGCACCGGCTACTTCAACAGCACCATGGAGAACGCGCAAGCGGGCTACGATTTCCTGCTTGATCCGTCCGATTCCATCGCCATTCTCGGAAACTACGGCAGAATTAACTACAGCGGGACGGTCAATTCCGTAGTTGGAAGCGGGACCTCCATAGTGGACTACGTGGGCGACCTAGCCTACGGCAGGAAAATTACAGGTCGTCTGGCGTTCCAGGTGGCCGCCGGACCGCAAGATATACTTTGGGCCACGCCGGCCGGAAATTTCCAGCTGGTGTTTGCTTCGGTCAACACTGCGCTGACTTATGAACGGCGCCGGAGCGGAGTCACTTTTACTTATGCGCGCGGCCTGAACGGCGGGTCAGGTGTGTTCCTGGGGGCGACAGGCAATACGTTTACCGGCAAGGCGAGCTATCAGTTTACGCGCTTCTGGAAGGGATCCATCAACGCAGGGTATGCCATGAACGATAGTCTTCCCACAGCGGCCGTCGCAACGGTCCGATTCGACAACTGGTTCGCGGGCGCTAACCTGGGCCGGCTTATCGGCCCGCACGCACAGATCAATTTCAATTACGGCGCGTCGGAACAGAACAGTCCCGCCAACTGCCCGGTGGCCAATTGCGGCGGAACAGGGCTGCAACAAACGATTGGAGTGTCGATAAATTGGCATCTCCGCCCGATCGATGAGGCGGCTCGTTAATTCATGCGCATGAACAAGGAAATCCCAGCGGTCGTGCCATGTATTTTGGCCCCGAGGTCATTGCATGTATAAGAAGTTCTTCGGACTCAAAGAGAATCCGTTTAACGTCAATCCGGACCCGCGCTATCTTTACCTGACGCCAAACACGCAGGAAGCGCTGGCCTGCTTGACGTACGGAATTGAGACCCGCAAGGGCTTCATTCTGCTAACCGGGGAAGTCGGAACCGGCAAGACCACGCTCATCAACAAGCTGCTCGAATGGCTGCACAAGGAACGGGTTTTCACCGCCTTTGTGTTCAACCCGCGGTTGAGCGTCTCGCAATTTTTCGATTTCATGATGGCCGATTTCGGCATCCCCTGCGAATCACGGCAAAAAGGCCAGATGCTGCTGAAATTAAATCAGTGGCTGCTGGACCGCTATCAGGCTGGAGAACGCGCCGTGCTGGTGGTCGATGAGGCGCAGAACCTTTCGCCGCAAATGCTCGAGGAAATCCGGCTGCTGACGAATCTGGAGACCTCCACCGAAAAACTGTTGCAGATCGTTCTCGCGGGACAGCCCGAGCTCGAACAAAAGCTCAACCAGCCGCAACTCCGGCAGTTGCGCCAACGCATCACGCTGCGGGCGAAAACGCGCCAGCTCACCCTGGAAGAAACTCAGGGGTACATTCAAGAGCGCATGCGCATTGCGGGAGCGGAAAATCCCGATATATTCAGTCCGGAAGCAGTCGTGGCAGTCCACCGTTTTGCGCGCGGGATTCCCAGGGTCACGAATCTGCTTTGCGAACACGCGCTGGTCAGCTCATTTGCGGAACAGAAGAATCCCGTGCCCGCGGAACTGGTGGAAGAAGTTGCGCGCGACTTTGATTTGCATATTGTCGATCCGCTGGCGCAAGCGCCGCCTCCGGCGCCTGCCCTGACGCTGCCCAACACGGGCGACGGCAATGGCGAGCATCCGCTCCTGATCGAATCCCTTTTGCAGGCGCTGAACACGCTGGTCGACCGCCTCAACCAAGCTGAAGCCCGTATCGAATCGGACACGGAACGCAAAACATAAAATTTCCTCTGGATTCCGAAGAGATCGCATCCGCATCTGTGTACTTTTGCGCCAACGCGTGCGCGCTGCCCTTTTCCCTAACGATTCTTACAGACTGGTGCGTGCAAACTGCCTTTATTCTTTAATTTGGTGTTCGTTCATTTTCTGATAAAGAAGGCGCCGATTGATCTGCAGGCGGTTGGCAGCTTCCGTCTTGTTGCCCGAGGATAGTCGAATCGCGTTTTCAATCAGTTTTTTTTCAAGTTCTCCGACGGCTTTGTGAAACGGGAGCGACAGCAGGTCCGCTTCGATCAAACTGGCGGCCGACGCCGGCGAAGAGGCTGTCACCTGGGGAAAATGAATCGGCAGGATGACACGGCCCCGGGCCATCAAGACAGCGCGCTCGACCATATTTTCAAGTTCCCGAACGTTTCCAGGAAACGAGTAAGTTTGCAGCATAAGCATGGCTTCTTCAGAGAAACCAACCGCGTCCAGGCCATTATTTTCGCTGTACAACCGCAAGAAGTGTTCAGCCAGGGGAATGATATCCGCCCGGCGGTCCCGCAAGGGGGGCACAGTAATCCGAACCACATTTAACCGGTAAAATAAATCTTCGCGAAAAAGTCTCTCGCGCACCGTGGCATCCAGGTCGCGATTGGTCGCGGCAAGGACTCGAAAATCGCCACTGATGGTTTCGGTGCCGCCCAGGCGCTCGAAGCTGTGGTCCTGCAAGACTCGCAACAGCTTGGCCTGAAGGTTTGGAGACAATTCGCCAATTTCATCCAGAAAGATTGTTCCGCCTTCCGCCATTTCGAATCGGCCGATTTTTCGCGCCGCCGCACCCGAAAAGGCCCCGCGTTCGTAGCCGAACAATTCCGATTCCAACAGATTTTCCGGCAGAGCCGCGCAATTGACGACTATGAATGCCCTGTCTTTTCTGCGGCTGTAGTTGTGAATTGCTTCCGCTACGAGCTCTTTGCCGGTTCCTGATTCCCCGCAGATCAGGACCGTGGTGTCCGTCTCCGCGACTTTTCCAATCATTTTGAAGGCGTCCAGCATCCGGCTGCTGGAACCGATCATCCGCCCTGTTCCCAGCGTATTCTGGCGTTCGATACGGGCGCGCAGGTCCGTGACTTCCCGATTGAGCGAGGAATGCGCGAGGGCGCGTTCCACGGTCAGCGAGATTTCTTCCAGATCGAATGGTTTCATCACAAAATCGTAGGCGCCGAGCCGGAGCGCCTCAATCGCGTTGTGGCTGGAACCGAACGCGGTGATGACAATGACAGGAACCGCGGCAAGCCGCTGCTCGTTCCGAATGTGCCGGAGGACATCCTCGGCTCCAAGTTTCGGCATCCTCCAATCGCTGAATACGAGATCCGGGGTGGCTTTCTGCAGGAGATCTATGGCTTCCACGCCGTCCCCGGCTTCCAGGATTTCATAGCCTCTTCCGCCCAGAATCTCCGCAAGCGTTTTGCGGAGGTTGATTTCATCGTCGATGATGAGAATGGTTTGGCCCATGTGTGGCTCTAAGAGGCGCGCAGAGTCTCGGTGACGTCCTCGCGGACGGGCAGAATAATCCGCACGCTGGTGCCGTCCCCTTCCGCGCTTTCGACCTGAATTTCTCCGCCGTGGGCGCGCACAAATTCGTGGCAAATGGAAAGGCCCAGCCCGGTTCCGGAAGGCTTGGTGGTGAAGAAGGGGTCAAAAATTCTGCTGATCATGCTGGAGTTGATCCCGTTTCCCGTGTCGCGGAATTCGACTCGGACTTTATCGGTTCCGGATGCGGACTTCATGGTGGAGGTCACGCTCACCCACAAAGTCCCTCCCGATTCGGTCATGGCTTCAATGGCATTCTGAATGACGTTGTCGAAAACCTGGGCCATCTTGCTCTGGTCGATTGGAAGCAAAGTTCCGTCCTCTGGAAAACTGGTTACGAAATTGACGCCGTTCTTCCGAGCGTTCTCCAGAAATCGATTCAATCTTTGTTCGGTCAGTTGTCTCAGGCTGGTTGGCTCGGGTTGAAAACGGACGGGACGCGCAAAATTCAACAACCGATTAACCATGCCATTCAATCGCTCAATTTCTTCGAGGGCGATCACGCACGATTCGTCCACGCGAGTATTTCGCGCCTCTCGCTGGGCCATTTGCACGCGCAATCGAATCGTCGCCAGCGGGTTGCGAACTTCGTGCGCGACTCCCGCGACCAGGCGGCCCAGGGCGGCCAGCCGCTCCGCATGCCGCAAGCGGTCCTCGATCTGTTTTTCACGATTGATATTCTCCCGCAAGGACGCTCCCAATCGATTGATGGCCTGGGCAATCCGCTCGATTTCTTCCGGGTCAGACCCAGTCTGGATTTGCGAAGTAAGGTCCCGTTCCAAATCCTGGAGACTGCTCTCAATCTTCCTGACTCCTATTTGCAGATTCCGGACAACCAAAAGAGTCAGGATCACGCACAACAATGCCGCTATCCCCAATGCGACGGTAATCAGATAGGCCCGAAATCGGTTGGAGCCCGGAAGGCTTTGCAGCCGTTCAACCGTCCATGCGCTGCCCCAGGCGGCTTTCTCATTGCCAATGGGCGACGCCTCAATCAAGTAGATGTCATTGCCCCCGGTCAAGACCCTTTCTGAAGGCGCGCGGGCCCTGGCTGCATTCCGAGCTACGTCGAGAACCGCGGCTTGCACATCGTCACGAGCGGCACCCGGAACGAGGAGTTGTTCGCTCCCCTGGCCAGAGGACGGAGTATATCCAATTAAAAGTCCGCCATCGTCTTGATAAAATCCGCCCCCGATCCCTTCTACTTTTTGCAAAGCGCCCTGACTTATCTCCGAAATTGCTTGCGGGGAAGAGATCAAGGCAAAATCCACGGAGGACAGCCCACGGGCTTGACTGGCGGATTTTGCCTTATCGAAATAGTTGCGAGCCAGCTCATTCGCCGCTTCGAGCAAGCGGCGCTTTTCATTGTTCAGGACCGCTGACTTGGTGTATTGCAACGCGGCGAGTGTGGCAATCAGAACCGCAACGAACAAAACGACGACGACGGCGCCCAGCAATGTGATTTGCCAGCGAAAACTAAGCCTGGGGAGTGGAAGTTTGGTCGGCACTTTATCCTCAAATCAAAGTTTCATCATCCTCCGCAGAGTGTCGACGAATTGCGGTGCCTTTGACAAGAGTAGTCGAAATCCCGTAACCCTAAATGCCCGGTCGGCCCTCTTTGTGTATTCCCAATAATAATAAGACGATTTGGGAGGCCAGAGGTGGTGCTTTCTCAGGGGACGCAGAGAGCACCGCCTCTGGAGCCGCGTCGGGGGCTTGGGCGCTTCTGAGTAGCGACAATCCTTCAATTCGATTTGCCTGGCACGCCGGTTCCTGGTTGCCCTTCAGCACACCTGAAATGCAGGGGCTGCTCTTATTTGTGGGAACGATGTCTAAGGGTGACGAGGAGAAAAACGATTGTCGCATATGCTAGCCAGACCAAAAATCGGAAGGTGTGGTAGCCCATGCTCCAGTTCATTCCGCCTCTGCCTTCGACCGGGTGCCAAACTATCGAGCGAAAGCTTTCGCAACCAACCTTGCCCGACTGTGAGAGAGCAACCGGAGTACCACAATATGAAAGCGACTGGAGCCAGGTAATCCTTCAATTTCGATGGTTGGAGGCAAGACCCGCCTGCAAGGAGTGACTCATCGGCTAGAGTCGTGCTAAAAGCGAACGAGAAGTGTGAGGAAAGCGAACGGCTCATCTGGGACCGACCGTCCTGAGGACATCGCTTGTAGTCTGGTATTGCATCGAATCCGGCCCGGCGCGGCAATGATTTCTTCCGTGCCTTTACGCGACCGCCTTTTTATTTCATGTACTTAGTGAGTAGCCAGCCTTCCTTTCAGCGCTTGCCCAGTTGTCTGCCAATACCCTCCGAGCCTTCACTGGGGGTCCTGCTGGACCAATGGAATGCAAATTGCCCATGTATCAAACAGAGCAGGTCAGCTTCACGATTCGGAGCCGTCAGGAGACGCACTTGGCCGACAAATCGCTGTGCCTTGTGGAGAGCGATCAACGCGAACTGCTTGGTCTGACCACGAGCGAAGATAGTGGAACTCTGAACGAAATGTTTGGAGACAATGTGCCACGGCTATTCAGAGTGGCGGATTGCGTCTTGCACAACTATCATGACTCTGAAGACGCTTTGCAGGACGGCCTGCTATCCGCTCTGCGCCACATCGACCAATTCAAAGGAAACTCTCAATTCTCGACGTGGCTGTATTCCATCATTCGTAATTCCGCGTTAGCAAAATTGCGCAAGCGGCGAGCCCATGCAGTCGTCTCCCTGGAGGATCAGAACCCGGATGAAGAGGCTGACCTGGCCGCGCCCGAAGGGCCGGCAGATCCCAGGCCGGATCCGGAGCGGGCCTGCGCACAGGCGGAGCTGTCATATCTGTTTGCGCGGACTCTTGAATGCCTGCCCGCAAACTACCGCGCGATCATTCGGTTGTGTGATTTTGAGGGTTATTCAGGAAAGGAAGCGGCTCAACGTCTTGGGCTGAGCGTCTCCGCACTGAAGGCGCAGCATCATCGCGCCCGCCTGGCCATACGTGAATCCATGGGCGCGTACGTTGGCAGGAACGGCGGATAGCACCGCGTACGCCGCTTCCTGACTTGATCTGCTTCAGAGAAAAGAATAGTCGCGCGGCCATCGCGCGAGAATCGTCTGTTCAATTGGCACTTTCGAGTACTGATCTTTTGCTCAGTCAAATAAATTAAATCGGATGATGCACCACAGCGTGGAGACGCCGTCGCGCCAGGTGATTTTCTTGCCTTCCGCGTAGGTGCGGCCGGCATAGGAAATGGAAACTTCGTAGATCCGCCAGTAGCCCTTGGAGATTTTGGCGGTGATCTCCGGTTCAAAACCGAAACGGTTCGATTCGATTTTGATGTTCTGCAGGACTTCGCGGCGGAAGACTTTATAGCAGGTCTCCATATCCGTGAGTTTCAGGTTGGTGAAAACGTCGGAGAGCAGGGTCAGAAACTTGTTTCCGGCGTAGTGCCAAAAATAGTGGACGCGCTGCGGGCCGCCCAGGAATCGCGAGCCGTAGACCACGTCAGCCTTTTCCTCGAGAATGGGTTCGAGGAGTTTTCCGTAATCCCTGGGGTCATATTCGAGATCGGCGTCCTGCACCAGGATGATATCCCCCGTGGCCGCCTCGAATCCCCGCCGCAAAGCCGCCCCCTTGCCGCTGTTTTGGGGCTGAAAAAAGAAACGGATATTTGCGAGCGCGAGGCGCGCTTTGCCGTTCTGCACGGCAACTTCTGACTGGCCTTGGGATTGAGCCTTCTCAAAATCCTCCAGCAGGCCTCGCGTGCCGTCGGTGGATTTATCGTCGATGACCAGGATCTCCTTGCCGATCGGCGACGCCTGCACGCGCAGCAGCACTTCCTCGATAAAGGCGCGCTCGTTATACACCGGAATTATGACGGACACCTTCATGCGTCTTTACGCTTCCTCCATCCGGAACTTAAGCAGGATAGGCTGCATAGCCTGCTTAGTAACTCGGTTTTGGTTTGTGTAGCAGCCGCCTTCAGGCGGGCATGTGCTTGAATCTACGATGCCCGCCTGAAGGCGGGCGCTACAAAACCGTATGAAATTCATGTTGCCACACAGGCTCTTCAGCCTGTCTGCTTTCTTCCTGGTACTCGCCGCCGCGAAGACAGGCTGAAGCCCGTCCTACCGATTCCGACCACATGATCGAATACAGGTGCACGGAACGCAAATGAATTGGACGCGGGGCTGCTCATCGGATGCGGGTTGGCTGTAACCATTTGTCAGGATTTGGGCGCCCGGGGATAACATCCCCGTATCGCATTCCAGCGGATTAACAGCAGCTCCAGAAGCATTCGGATCCCGTCCGCCGCCACGTTCACTTTTGTCGCGGAGTTGTGCGACCATCGAACGGGAATCTCCGCGACGCGCAGGCCATTGCGCTTTGCCAGGAACAGAATTTCCGGGTCAAAACCGAAACGCTCGATGCGTTGCTGTTCAAAAATAATCCGCGTCCTTTTCCGGCGAAAGGCTTTAAATCCGCATTGCGTGTCGGAAAATTCAATGCCTATGATCCAGCGCACCATATAGTTGAAGAATATCCCAGCCTGCTCGCGAATCGCCGATTGATGGACCTCGATAAAACTCCGGTCCACGGCGCGGGAGCCGATCGCGGCGTCAAATCCCTGCTCCCGCAGCGCCGCAAATAACTTGTCGGCCTCTTCAATCGGAGTGGAAAGGTCCGCATCGGTAAAGAGAGAGATTTCCCCGCGCGCTACCATCATGCCGTGGCGCACGCTGAATCCCTTTCCCCGGTTCTCTTTGTTCGAGACCAGGCGCAGAGCGGCATACTTTTGCTGGTAGGCGATGGCGACCCTGGCTGTACCGTCGGAGGATCCATCATCCACGACGATAATTTCGGCCCGGTGGGGCCGGGTTTGCAGATAGGCAAGGATACAATCGAGTGTCTTCGGCAGGCGTCCCTCCTCGTTATATGCGGGGATAACGATGGAAAGGTCCAGCGTCGGCGAATTCATTTGCGATGGAGCCGCCCGAATCGCGCGGCATGCGGAACGCCCCCTGAAGGGCGGATTATATCGTCTGAATCCAGATTCGTCCACGAAACGTCGCCGACAAAACGGCGGCGAACTGGGACAGGCGCGAAGTCCCCAGGCGAGGACCCGTCAGATAAAATGGCGAAGATGAAAAGTACGAATTGTTATTACGGAATTTTATTGAGTGGAGGGATCGGTGCGAATAATTTCGTACCGCTCAATGACCGCAGCGACACCGACGCGAGAGGACCCGTTTTCCGGCTGCTTGTCGACTCGAACCACTTTTCCCATGGCGCGAATAAAAACTTCCGAACCGCGGGTGACATCGGCGGGCAAAGTGAGCGTAATATCGAGTTCCGCTCCCGCGCCCATGTCCTGGTCGATTGTGAAGTAAACGCCGCGCGTGGAAATGTCGCGGGTCTTTCCATTGCGCGAGGCAATCTCTTTTTCGACTGGTACGCGAATAATGACCGGCAAAGACAGGTCATATCGACGCGCGGTTCGACGCTCCGTCATCTTCTTCCCCCGGACCCCTGTTTGGTGCTCACTTGTCCCACCCCCGGGCCAGGAATGCGGACAATTGAGGATCTAACGCGATGGAGCAATTCCGTACACGACTCAGGTCCCGCCGGCAATCAAACACAAATGAGTTTCCGAATGTCCCGATAAAAATAAAATAATTCCCAACGATAGATTTGATTGCCGCTCCCGGATCGCGGCGCTGACAATGTGGAAGGGGCACGGGAAAAAAGCCAAGCCCACACTTTTACGCTTCTAATCCCGATTTTGGAAATGAGAAGTTCCACCTTCAGTCCCGAGCCGCCCCAAGTTTCCCAATCTGATATTACACCCTGAACGAATCATATTACAGAAAATATGGGGAAATTCATGACAATGAATGAATAATCCGTTACGAGTACTAGGCTTTCTAGCCATGCTTGCCGGCCGGCGCAAGATCGGTTGGGACAGAACCGGAATTGGAAACTCCTGATCCTCCCGCACCCTCTTTCTTGCTGCTGGCCCGCGCTGGGCGTCCTGAATCAAGTCCAAACTGGCGAATTTTGTACAGCAGCGCCTTGTAACTGATCCCCAGCATCTTGGCCGCATCCTTGCGGCACCAGTGAGTTTTTTCCAGAGCATCGGCGATCGCTTCCATTTCAGCTTCGTCTTTCAAACTGCGTACGAGCGCTTTTAACCCCTGCTCGCGCACGGGCGCAGCCTCTTCTCTGGGAGAAATCCGCTGGCGCGTGGCGGACATTTCCAGCAGTTCGCGGAAGCTGCCTTCGTCGTCTTCCAAAATGACGTAGCGCTTGACGAAATTTTCGAGTTCGCGAAGGTTTCCCGGCCAGGGATAACGCACCGCGGCTTCCATCAAATGCTGGGAAGGAACCATGGGCTCTTTGTTGAATTTCTCGCTGTATTTCTGCAGGAAATGGCGGAACAGCAGCGGGATTTCCGAAGCCCTTTCGCGCAGCGGAGGAACGTTGATCGACAGCACATTCAAGCGGTAGTACAAATCTTCCCGGAGACGTCCCGATTTCATGGCTTCCTGAATTTCCACGTTGGTTGCGGCCAGGACGCGCACATCCACGTCAATCAATTGGCGCCCGCCCAGGCGGGAAAACTGGTGGTCCTGCAGAACGTGAAGGAGTTTGGCCTGCAAGTGAGGGCTCATTTCCGCGATTTCATCGAGGAAGATCGTTCCCCGGGTTGCCAGCTCAAACTTGCCGGGTTTTGAGCGCACTGCGCCGGTAAACGCGCCCTGCTCGAAACCGAATAATTCGGATTCCAGCAACTCCCCGGGAAGCGCGGCGCAATTCACTTTGATGAAGGGTTGACTGCGGCGCGTCGAGCGCATATGAATCATGCGCGCAACGACTTCCTTTCCCACTCCGCTTTCGCCGTAAATGAAGACGGGGACGTCGACGGGAGCGATTTGCAGAATTTGCTGGCGAATCCTGACCATTTGCGGACTGGCAGCCAGAAAACACAGGTCTTCCGTGATCTTGTCGCAGTATTCGCGCAACGCTTTGTTTTCGGCGCGCAACTGCTGCTTTTGCCGGCACTTCAGCATGGCCACATCGAGTTCGGCCTTTTCAAAAGGCTTGGTCAGGTAATCCTGCGCGCCCAGGCGAATGGCCTCGACGACGGTGCCTACTTCGTTGGAGCAGGAAAGCATGACCACGTTCAGCGAGCGGTCAATTTGCATGAGCTGCTTCAAGGTCTCCAGCCCATTCAATTCGGGCATGAGAATGTCCAGGATGATGAAGTCCGGGCGGTCGCCGGCTTCGATCTTCTCAATGGCCTCGGGACCCGAGGTCACGGATTCGACCTGGTATCCGTCCACCTCGAGCAGCGTACCCAGATACTTTCGTATGCTGGGTTCGTCGTCCACAACCAGGATTCTTTCCTTTTCAGCCATTTGTCCCACCTTCATCTTTCCAGAATTTCATTATGTATTGTCTATTGGCAGCAGGAACGTAAAAGTACAGCCACGCCGTGGTTCGCTCTCCACCCAAATTTTGCCGCGATGCGCCTGCACCAGCCGCTTGGCAATCGCCAGACCCAGGCCCATACCCGAGGAGGTGCGGTCCACGCGCACGAAATCCTCGAAAATTTCCTGATGATGCTCGGATGCGATCCCCGGACCGGAATCCGATACGGAGACTTTGATGCAGTTAGGATGCTGGATGCGCTCGCGCCGGCGATCCTGGGTCTGCATTTCCTCGGCCGAGCGGCGTTCCCAGAAGTAGAGCTCCGCGCGGAACGCGACGTTTCCCCCCGCGGGCGTATGCTTTAGCGAGTTATCCAGCAGATTGGCGACGGTCTGCTGCACTTTCTGGTAATCGAATTTGAATATCGGAATGTCAGTATTCAGAATCGTATCCAGACGGACGTGCTTGCGCACAAACGCCTCGTGCCAGCGTGTTGCCAATTCGCTCAGGCAATCCCGCAAATCATTTTCGCGCAGATGCAGGACCAGCTTGCCGCTCTCCAGTGCCGAATAATTCAGGAACATGGAAACCAGGCGCACCAGCCGCTCGCAGCTTTCTTTTGATTCCTGCAGGATGTCCCGTTGCTTGTCCGTCAGCTTTCCGAGCGAACCCGAGAGCAGCAAGTCGTAATAGCCTTTGATCACGGCGAGAGGAGTTTTCAATTCATGCGCCGCGGAGGCTAGAAACACGGTCTTCTGACGGTTGACTTCCTGGAGCCGCAAATACGCGGCGAGCAGATTTCGATAAGTGATCTCCCGTTCCTGCAACAACTCTTGCACGGTATGCTGCGCAGTTTTGGCCTGACCCTGGACCACGCGCTTTTCCGCATCTTCTATCCGCACCACCAGCCAGTCCGCTTCCGGCAACCACTGGATGCGGGCGAGAGCCGCGCCGCCGCAGCAATCAAATTTCGAATCGATATGCTGTTCTCCCGCCTCGATTCGTTCCGAAATCTGGCTGGGATTGATCCGCAGCAGGTCGGAGAACAAATTAAAATTCGATTCCCATGAGAAACCATGAGCCGTCAGGCTTTGCTTGCCTGTCGCGTTGGCTTGCAGGATCCGGCCGGACCGATCGGATACCAAAATGGGCACTTCCAGCAAGTCCAGAAGACCCGCGACCACGTTTGATGGGATCGCTTCGCTGGCTGGCAACTCGATGACAGGACCACGTCGCAACTGGGTCTCCTCAGGACACTTATCCGCTTTGTGGAAAGCGGAGAATTCCATTTGATTCAGTTCGGCTTTTAAGCGGGAAACCTTCCGGATACTGTCAAAACCCGGCCCCGCTGTCAATGGTAAATGGGTTCTATTTTGCACAATTGTAGTAAACCACTTGCCGCCGAGGGGTGGAAAAGATGTGGAAAACAGTTCTCACCTCGCTTCATGCGGGCATAACTTATTGAATAGAAAACACTTACAACGCTCGTCTTTTTCGGCTTGGCTGGCCATCGATGTGCACCCTTTTCGAGGGTACTAGTGCGAAAGTACTAGATTTTTGCACGTGGGAAATCACTTTCCTATTTAAATTTTGATCTCAGGAAGATACAGCATGCGCTTAACTCCCGCTGAGCGCCGGCGGTCGCAGCGGATTCATGTACAGATTCCTATGTTCGTCCGAGGGACGGACTCTGCGGGATCGGAATTTCTCGATCTCACAAAGACGCTGGATATCAGCGCCACCGGGGCTTATCTCGCCAGCCCTCGTGCGATCCGCATGAATCAGGTCGTGAATTTGACGATTCCTGCGCCCTCCTCACCCTCGGCAATGCTGCCGGCGCAAACACCCCCGATCCGCGCGCGGGTGCGCCGCCATCGCACTGCTGACGGAATACATTTGTTGGGGGTCGAATTTTTGAAGGCGCTGGATTAAGAGTCGTGTAATACAAGAATGGGAAACCTTGGTAACACAATATCCCCAAAGAGTATGCAAATATTTGCATCTTGCTCCCCGGTGCGCCCAACCGGTATGATTTTGGCCGGGTCAGGAAGTGCTTAACCCCGAGGGGTCAATGTATTACAAGGAATAGATTTATTCGGTATGGTGCGCGGCCTATGGCAGTTCCCGTGCACATGCTTCTACGTTCGCGATCTCCGCGCCCGTCCCGCGTTGGGGTATCCTGGAAGTTTAACGGCATAACGGCAAACTTGATGGCGCAAACTGGTGACCCCAACCCACCACGTTGGTCCGCCGAGGAGTCTTTCCTCGAGTTATTAGCGGACACGCTCGAATCTTTAGAACGTCCCAGCCGCGGACAATTCCTGCAGCGATTTTTCCGCTCGATTGCGCAGATTGAAATCACAGAAACGCAAAGTCTCGATTTTTGGGATCAGTCACTGGCGCGCAAACGGGAACTTTCCGAAAGTGTCGGCAAGAGAGTTGCGTTGCAGGCAGCCCTGTTGGATGTTCTGGCCTCGGCAGGCCAGTTGCGCCTGCCGATCCTGATGGAGTACGAAGAACTTCGCAAGCTTCAAATCAATGCCACGACCGATCCACTGACGACTCTTTACAACCGACGTTTTTTCGAGGATTACTTCGACAAAGAACTCAACCGGTCGGTCCGCTATAACCACAAACTTGCGCTGGTCGTTTTTGACCTGCATCGATTCAAGGAAGTGAACGACCGGTTCGGACATCCGCAAGGGGACGCGTTGCTGCAGATGGCGGCATCCACGCTGCGCAAGTCCCTGCGTACTTCAGACTATGCGTTTCGGATTGGTGGAGATGAGTTCGCGCTCTTGCTCCCTCAATCCGACACGGAACAAGCGGCTGCGTTGAGCCGACGCTTGCGCGCCGCCTACTCACTGTCCATCGAGCCGCTAAATTTAGGCCTCCCTCTGGCGCTGGATTATGGCGTCGCCGTCTTTCCGGATGATGGCGACGTCCAGGAAGTCCTAATCCGCGTGGCCGATGAGAGGCTCTATCAGCTCAAGAATGGAACGCGCACCCCCGCGACTCCGCCGCGGCCGGCCGGAATGAGTCCCCGCCCGCAAGTTCCGGAACCAAAGCAAGAAGCAACGCCTCCCGTTGCTCCTTCCCTCCCGCCTCCCCCGATCGCTGAAGTGAAGAAAACAGGGGCGGAACAGCGGCGGTGGGAACGTGTTTCGCTGGCGAATACGCACGCCTACGCGCTGATCGGCGAAGGAGTAGAGCGCACCGCCCGAGTGCTGGATTTGGGCTATGGCGGGGTGGCTCTGGAAACTTCGCGCCCGGAAGAATTCGGCGAAGCCTTCCACGCCGTGCTGCACGTGCCGATTCTGCCCCCCGTGCGCGTCAGCTTGCGCCGTGTTTATATAAAGCAGGTATCCACCGGTGTGACGCGCATCGGTTGTTCCTTCGTTACCTAGCTCATATTCCCGATTAAAGTTCCCAATAGTAAAAAGTAATCAGAGGATTTCGAGAGGCGCGCGCGATTTTCGTCGCGCCGGCGTCCCGCCGGCGGTTTTTTCCGATCTCCACGCAAGGAAAGAACCCCGCCAAGCTGCCTGCTACGCAAAACATCCCGCAAATTTCATTCCGCGATAAGCTGTTTCAAGGCGCGAGATCGAAACAAAAGCGCCTGCTGGACGCGAGCCAGGCCCAATCCCCACCGCAACTCCGCCTGCTGCGCCGAACTGCCTTCCGCAACCAGTCGAATGCTCAGGCAATATCCCCGCCGGTTTTCAGCCGTGAAATCGCAAGGAGAAATTCGCAGAACCGCGCGGATAGAGTTTGCAGTGTCCCGCTCGAGGAGTTCTTTCAATCCAGAACACAGCGCCACATAATTTTTCCGCTCCCAATTGAAACCGGGGGCCGCAAACACGATGCTGGCCTGCGAAGCGAATTCGTAAGCAGGGCCCGCGGAAACCGCGGCCGGCAAATCGGATTTCGTGGCGGCGCCGGCCGTGGCGAAAATTGATTCGGCGCCGTTTACGGAGGTCAGGAAATTCCGGAGCGGCAAATATTGCCGGGCCCCGGGGATTTGTTCGACATCCTGGGGATTCGCGCGCAGGTCCAGATAGTTTCCTTCCGGCGGGAAAGCAGGAGCCTCCGCCGCGCCTTCGGCCTCCTCTACAATCTCAACCCGCATGTGCGAAACCCTCTCTTTCCGGGATTTGCAAGAGGGGAAAAGCGAACGCTATTCGAGGCTATGGTGAAGCCGCTCGTCGTAAGGGCTTCCCAGCTTGGGATCGATTTGCTGGCGGAACTGGCGCGTGTGCGCGGCGGCGACATGCTCGTCGAAAGCTTTCTGGTTCTGCCAGACCTCGATGATCGAGATGTGATTGCCGCGCGAGATTTCAGCGCCGGCATCCACTCGCACGAGGCCTTTATCCTTGCGCGTATCGGCAACATATTGCTGGACCAATTTTGTGCCCGCGTCCTTTTCCGGCGGGATGATATCGACGTGCGTCACAACGTAAATCATGTCATGCGCGGGTTCCTGTGCGAGCGCGTGCCCCGCAAGCCCGCAGCTGGCCAGAATCAACACCGCGCAGATACGAAACAACGGCCATTGCAAGGATTCCACATTCGATCGGATCGGCATTTCCTGCACCTCCCGGCAAGTTGGTTATTTCCCCGGTGAATCGTTCGTGCCCGGCCGAGCATCCAAACGAATCCCCAGCCCGCATGTATATCATGTTGGCAGGGGTTGCAGAATCACGTATGATGGAAAATTGTCCGCTGACCTAGCGACGCGACTGTAGACCCGGCGCATGACCGGGGGCCGCGCAGACCGGCCAGCCGGCGGGAGACCTTCCATGAAACCGAACATCCATCCGGACTACCACCCGGTAACCGTGCATTGCGCCTGCGGGCACACGTTCCCTACACGATCGACGATGAAGGGCGAGTTTCTGCGCGTCGAAATTTGCTCGAACTGCCACCCCTTCTTCACTGGCAAGCAGAAGCTGGTTGATACGGCCGGCCGCGTGGAGCGCTTCACCAAGAAATACGAAAAGGCTGCCGAAGCGCAACAAGCCATCAAAGACGCCAATAAGAAGAAGCGATAATCCATCTCACACAGGCGCCTCCGGAGCTTGCGGAACGCCTCCAATTCTGTCAATCCGAGAGCAGCGAGGAATCTCTCCTTCTTTTCGCAGGGGCACGACATGTCCTGTCACTACAGAATGAGGAGCGATTCCTCGCTGCGCTTGGATTGAGAGTTCCAGGGATTTCTTCAGCAGCCAGTCCATTCCGGCGCGCCTATTCCTATTTTGCGCGGCGGTGTAGAATGTCGCGCGAGACATGGCCGCTCAACCGATAACTTCCCCGCAGCCGGATCGCGTGCCGTTTGAAGCCGCTGCGCCGCGCATCACTCTGCGCAATCACTTCGCGCATCCTTACGATTCGGCCATCGCCGCGGCGCGCACCTGCTACGCGCCGCGCCTCATCGGGCCGGAAGAAATCACCGACAAGCAGCGCCTGCAAATCGGGGCGTCCACGTTTTACGGCGGCCATCACACGGTCTACCAGCACGCGCACTTTGAATTTGGCCTGGAAAACGTCAGCCGGCAATTTGTCTGGTCGTTTCTGCACGCGCATCCGTTCTACAACTCCGAGCAGCAGAGCCAGCGGTACGTGCGCCTGGATCACGCGCTCGCTTATTTGCCGCCCGAAATTCCCGGGTTTGGCCCGGCCGAGCGCGCGATTTACCAAGACGCGATTGCGCGCGCCTGGGGCTACTACCAGGAGTTGACTGGGCTATTGCGCGGCGACGCTCAGGAAATTCTCAGGGACATTTGGCACGTCGGCCCCATGTCGCACGCCAAGCGCGTGCAGAAAGTGGACCGGCAAGCCGAGAAACGCGCGATTGAAGTCGCGCGGTATGTTTTGCCCGTCGCGGCGGCGACCACGATGGTGCACACGCTTTCCGGAATCGTGCTGCACCGGCTGTGGCGCATGGCCGCGGCGTCGGACACGCCGGCCGAAGCGTGCGCCGTGATTGGCGAGATGGTCGCGCGCGTGCGCGAAATCGATCCGCAGTTTTTCGACCGCTTCAACAATGCGCCGATGCAGCAGGAGGAAATGCCGGAGTGGTCGCACAGCAATTCCGCGGGCGGCTCCACGGCGCACGGGGGAGACTTCGCGCGGGATTTCGACGCGCGCCTTGCGGGGCGCGTCTCGCTGCTGACTGATTATTCTCCGCACGCGCCTCGCGTCGTTGCGGATGCCTACCGCGCCGTTCTGGGCCTCACCGAAAGCGTTTGCCCAGACGAAGAAGCCATCGACCGCCTGCTCAATCCGGCGCGCAATTCGTATCGCCTGGAAACACTCAACATCGGCGTACACGCGCCGATCATGCGCGCGCTGCAGCACGCGAATTTTACGTTCGCGAAAAAAATCAGCCACACCGCCGACAGCCAGGACCAGCGCCACCGCATGGTGCCCGGCTCGCGCCCTCTGCTGATGCTCACCGACACGCGCTCGCCGGATTTTGTCGTCCCGATGCTGATCGCCGGAAACGCGCGAGCCCGCGAAGTGTACGAACGCGCGATGAAGGACGCCTGGGCGGCGAAAAACGAATTGCTGGACCGTGGCGCGCCGCGCGAAATTGCGCTGTACCTGCTGCCGAACGCGAAAGCCATTCGTCTGGTCGAAACCGGCTCGCTGCTGCACCTCTTGCACAAATGGACGATGCGCACCTGCTTCAATGCGCAGGAGGAGATTTATCAGGCGTCGATGGAAGAGGTCGAGCAAGTCCGCGCCGCGCTTCCATCTCTCGGACGCTACCTCGGGCCGCCTTGCTACATCCGCGCCGGGATTGCCACGCCGATCTGCACGGAAGGCTCGCACTTCTGCGGCGTGAAAGTGTGGCAGGAATTTCCAAAAATTGAGCGGCGAATTTGAACGCCGCGCGTCTAAAGCCCCGTCAGAGACATTAATGACGCGCCGCGGCAGCCTCGTCTATTACCTTGCCTCATGGATCATTGGGGGATTGTTCCTCACTGTCGCAATGTACTTGCAAGAACGGGCTTCGCCGGAGGGAATGGGGATTGGCCCCTCCGGGGCAGGAGCCGCGATCCTGACCACGTATTTCCTGGTCCTGATTTTTTGCGCGTTTCTTTCGGTGGTATTTGCGTTTTTGCTGCGTATTTCCATGCGCTGGCTGCGCGCCGAACGCCTCTGGCAGTGGGCCCTGGCTGGGGTCGCTCTCTCCGTGCCGATGACCTGGGGGGTGCGCTGGGCGTCGCGCGCTACCGATACCGCGGGACTGGAAGGCCCTGGCCGCCAGATCGCCGTTCTGCTCTTTCTCGGCGTGCGCGGGATTGCCGAACATCACCCGTTCCTCGGATTGCCTGTGGCCGCGCTGACCGCGGCGATCCTCTTCCTGATTCATCGCGCGTTCGCAGAAAAAAAAGTAGAGTCATAGTACCGCTCATGTTTGTGGGTCGGGGCTTCAGCCGCGACATGAGGGGTTAGATTCGAGACGGCTTTAGCCGCTGACTGTTCGATCGAGGAGTCAGCAGCTAAAGCCGATTTGATTAGCTGGCTTTATGTCACGGCTGAAGCCGTGACCCACAAAACGCCTCGGGCTGCCATGCAGATTCTGGATGTCGGCTTTGATAGCTGGAGGGGGCTAATACGATTTGGTGGTGCCCGAATCTCAATTCGTATATCTCAAATCTGAAATTTCAGATTTCAGATTCCAATAACCAATCTTTAATCCCAAGGAATTAGCTGCGCCAGCGCAGGGTCACCGGTCCATCGAGCGGATGCACCATGGGGGCACCCGTTTGCTGCGACGCGAGATACGCCGCCTTCAACTGAAAATACCAGCGCGCCTGGCGGTCGGCATCGTCAATGAGCATCATGCGCGGCTGCACTTTCAGGCCCGGCTGCTGCCGCTGGATCACGTCCTGATCCTGGGCGATGAAGCGCTTTCCGAAAAATTTCAGAAATGGCGTCACCGGGAACCAGCGAAACAAGTTCCACGCCGCGACAAAATCAAGGCGGCACAGGTCACGCCGGATCGGCGTGACCGTCGTGCGGTTCGTGAACCAGTATTTGCCGCAGAGCACTTGTTCGGTGCGCATATTCGGCAGCACAAAATCGATCTGCGTCGTAACCTCTTCGCCGTACAAGCGCAGCAACTTGTACGGGCCGCTGTTGGCCGACGGCGCATGCGAGCTCATGCGGAAGCCCTGCGGAATCGGCTCGAATGTTTTCTGCTTTTCACGGATGCTGCGGCGGCTGCGCCACCACCACGATTGATGCACGAACGGCCCGTGCGCCGGGTCCATCAGTCCCACGATGCCCGTGTCCATGCTGCAGGTGAGGTCGGCGGTGAGATGCGCAATGCGGTAGCGCTCGCTGAATTTCGGCAGCTCCGGGACGGGCGCGATCGCTGCGCGATCGACAGCGCGGCCCTCCGGATTCGCCAGGTACACCCAAACGTAGCCGTCGCGCTCCTCACACGGAAAACTGCCCGCATAGATGCGGTCGCACTGGAGCTTGGAATCCGCCGTAATCGAAGGGATCTCGCGGCACTGTCCAGTGTGCGCGTCAAAGCGCCAGCCGTGATACGTGCACTCGACCGTCTTGCCGTCGCACGAGCCCGCCGAAAGCGGAAACGCGCGGTGTGGGCAGGCATCGCGCAGCGCAAACGCTTTTCCGGCAGCGTCGCGCCCAAGCACGAGCGGAATTTCCATGCACATCGAAGTCACGAGCGAGCACCCGCGAAGTTCGTCGCTGAGCAGAGCCGGATACCAGAAGCCCCACAGCAGTTCGCCGTCAATATTCGAAGCGGTCACGCCCGGGATTGAGTGAGGTAGATTCATCGTTGTGTTCGGCCGTTCGCCTATAGTATACCGATCACTCCTGCTCGCAATCCTGTGTAGGTTGAATGGGATCGTTGCTCTGAGGGGCTGATTTGGTAATACTCTCGCGGGTATCTGGTAATTGGGTATACTTGCTGCTACGAGAGGGGTGAATCAATGCACCTGCATCGAATCGCCACTTGTTCAGCATTGCTGATTCTGGCCCTGGTTACAAGCGAGGCGAAAGACCCACCGGCTCAGGTGATCGTTTGGCCCTCCTCGGGTCCACCAGTCTTGCGCTTCAGCCTTGCAAAACCCAAGGAAATTGGCTCTGGTGGCGGGACTCGGACATACACGATTGACGTCACGGCAGAGAACCGGTGGGGCAAGAGAATTGCACGGGCCGATTTTGCCCTTTATCTTCTCGATAAAAACAAAGTACGAATCGGAGATGGATTTATATCTATCAGTGACGTGGCACCCGGAGGAAGTGTCAAATTTAATGCAGATGCTCAAGCGTCTGGAATTCCTGTCTCCATGGAACTCTCACCCAGGACTCTTCCGTCAGAACTTCAATCGTACCTCCCTCTAAAGACGATCTCAGTCACAGTTAATTCGGTCCCTCAGGGAGCCGAGGTCAAGATCGATGGAGTTGAAGCTGGCACTACCCCAAAAATCGTTCAAGTCGCCCCTGGCAAACACATACTTGAGTTCGCTAAAGAAGGTTTCAAAACAGGGAACTATCCGCTAGAGATCACTGCCGAAGATACCTCCGGAGGAAGTGTCAGTTACGAGCTAGGAACGTCCGCCCACGACACCGTGGAACTTCGCGACGGATCAGTACTCAGTGGAGATGTGGAATCGATGTCGCCCTCTGAGGTCGTAGTAAGGATTGGCGGAACCCTTCAGCACCTAAGCAGGAACCAGGTGAAGCGGATTGCTTTGATCCAGCGTGACCCACAGTCGCACTAGATTTAGTAAATGCGATCTGTGCGACATGGCTCAGGTCATAAAGGCTCGGATATTAGAAAGAATGGAGGCCGATCTGACGATTCTGGTCGAGTTATGTGAAATTGCTTGTCGGAATCCTGGTCTCAATCGCCGAATTGCTTTTGGCTCGTGTTCAAGCTATCTTATTTGAATAGAAAAAATGTCAGCCGCATTCTATTAGCCGCAACCCTTCCCGGATCCCGCCACGCGGGGTCGCCGCACGAATCTGTTCTCCCGAAACAACGCTCTAACTCCGATTGGAATTTTATTTGACAGGGGCAAGCCATGGCAGGGTTAACGCTGTACGAAAAGCTTGATCAGATTGAACACCGCTACGTGGAAATGACCGCGGAGCTTTCTTCGCCGGAAATCCTGAATGATTCGGCGAATTACCAGAAGCTCGCGCGGCGGCACTCGGAGCTTTCCGAGATGGTAGAAAAATATCGCGAGTGGAAGGCGATCGACAAGGAACTTGCCGGTGCAAAGCAGATGGTCGCCGAAGCCGACGATCCCGAGATGAAGCTGATGGCCGAGGAAGAAGAGAAGCAGCTTACCGCGCGCAAGGAAACCGTAGAGCGCGATCTGAAAGTCTTACTGCTGCCGAAGGACCCAAACGACGAGAAGAACGTGATCGTCGAAATCCGCGCGGGCACGGGCGGCGACGAAGCGGCGCTGTTTGCAGGAGAATTGTTCCGCATGTACTCGCGCTACGCGGAATCGCAGAAGTGGAAAGTGGAAATCCTGGAGAGTTCGCCGAGTTCGCTGGGCGGACTGAAGCAAGTAGTCGCCTCGATTCAGGGGCAAAAAGTTTACTCGAAGCTGAAGTATGAGAGCGGCGTGCACCGCGTGCAGCGCGTGCCGGCCACCGAGCAGCAGGGGCGCATTCACACTTCGGCAGCGACCGTCGCGGTGCTGCCGGAAGCCGACGAAATCGACATCAAGATCGAAGCCAAGGACCTGCGCATCGACACGTTCTGCTCCTCGGGGCCGGGCGGGCAATCGGTGAACACCACGTATTCGGCCGTGCGCATCACGCACATTCCGTCGGGCCTGGTCGTTTCGCAGCAGGACGAAAAATCGCAGATCAAGAATCGCGCGAAAGCCATGCGCGTGTTGCGCGCGCGCCTGTACGAAATGGAGCAGGCCAAGCAGCACGAAGCCATCGCCGCCGAGCGGCTCGGGCAGATCAAGACCGGCGACCGCTCCGAAAAAATCCGCACCTACAATTTCCCGCAAAATCGCGTGACCGACCATCGCATCGGCCTGACGCTGCACCAGCTCACGGAAGTGATGGATGGAAAACTGGGCCCGTTCGTGGACGCGCTGGTGACGCACTTCGAGGCCGAGCGCCTGAAGCAGGAGTTGGTCGAGGCATAATGGTCATTCTGATCTTGTGGCGCCACTTGAAAGCCAGCAAGCCAGCGGCTAAAGCCGATTCATTTCGCGAATCTGAACGGCACGGCTAAAGCCGTGCCCTACAAAGTTAGAAATTGGCAGACAGACTTGTAAGATCGCTGGAAGATTCCGTTGAAGTTGATTTGTGGGTCACAGTTTTAGCCGTGACATTCGTCTCGAACAATAAAGGGGCTTCAGCCCCTGAAGCTATCACTGATAGTGGGTTGGATCGATGCCGCGGCACTCACCAATCACCAGTCACCGGTCACTCGCGGTTGCTCTCCGCGATGGCATCGCGCAACTTGAGCGCGAGCACGTGCCATCGGCCGCGCTGGCCGGCGAGCTGCTGCTGATGTACACGCTCGGGCAAGACCGGGCGTGGCTCTACGCGCATCCGGAACACGAGCTCGAAAACGCTACACGCGAACATTATTTTTCTCTAATCGCCCGGCGCGCGAACGGCGTCCCGACGCAACACCTCACCGGCCATCAGGAATTCTGGGGCCTGGATTTCGAAGTCACACCCGACGTCCTGATTCCGCGCCCTGAAACTGAGCATGTGATTGAAGTAGCACTCGAACGCCTGGGGATCGGCGCTGACGCCGGCTCACCGCGTCGAAGGGAATCTTTCCAGCTTGCTGACGCAGGCACCGGCTGCGGCTGCATCGCAATCGCACTGGCGCACCAATTGCCCGCTGCGCAAATCGTTGCAACAGATGTATCCGCCGCAGCGCTCGAAGTCGCGCGCCGCAACGCCGCTCGGCATGGAGTAGCCACGCGCATCGATTTCGTCGAATGCAATCTGCTGGATTTTCTCCTGCACGAATCACGAGTCACGAGTCACGAATCACGCTCTCTCGATCTTCTCGCCAGCAACCCGCCGTACATCGGCCGCAACGAAGCGGCAACGCTGCCGCGCGAAGTGCGCGAACATGAGCCCGCAGTAGCGCTCTTTGGCGGTGAAGCAGGCATGGAACTGTACGCCCCGCTCGTCGCGCAAGCAGCAGCATTGCTCAAACCCGGCGGCACTCTCGTACTTGAACTCGGCCACAACTCCGCGGAACACGTGTCGCAATTGCTCACCGCTCCCGAGTGGGCGGGCATCGCCATCACCAATGACCTTGCAGGAATCCCGCGCGTGGCTTCCGCACGGCGTACTTCCAATTGATCGCGGCGGGTATTAGTAGCGCGGGCACTCTTGCCTGTGCGGGTTTGCAGGTCGGACGGAGAAAATATGGACGAGACGAATAATCCCTGGACGGTAGTGTCGCGGGAGACCGTGTACGAAAATAAATGGATTCGCGTGGATCATCATGAAGTTTTGGGTCATTCGGGCGGGGCGGGCGTGTACGGGACGGTTCATTTCAAGAATCTAGCCATCGGCGTCGTCCCCATTGACGAAAACGGGAGTGTCATTCTGGTGGGGCAATACCGGTTTCCGCTCCACGCCTACAGTTGGGAAATCCCCGAAGGCGGCGGGGCCCATTCGGTCGCCGCCCTCGAATCGGCGCAGCGGGAACTGCGCGAGGAGTGCGGCCTTTCCGCCGGGCGCTGGATGGAAATTCTGGGCATGGACCTTTCCAACAGCGTGTCCGATGAACGCAGCGCGGCGTTCCTGGCGTGGGAACTTTCCGAAGCGCCCGCGCAACCGGATGAAACCGAAAAACTGCAGGTTGCGCGCGTGCCCTTCTGGGATGCGGTTGAACGCGTCAAGCGAGGAGAGATCCGCGACGCGATCAGCGTCGCGGCTCTCATTCGCGTGGCTCTTATGGAATTTCAAGGAGAATTACCGGAACAAATTGCAAGGGCGATTGGCCGCCAAGAGGGGTATTAAACCCCGAACGCTCTTTGGCCCCAGCTGGGAGATTGCGGCAGTTGCAACCTTTTTTGAGTGCGTACTCGGAATGGAATGTTTTCTTTTTGGATGCCGCGAGCGCGAATGGTTTCCAGCCGTTTTCTCAGGCGAATGGGATCCATTCCCGCGGAGGAGCAAACCGCCTTGAAATCTCTCTTGTCTTCAAAAAGGAATTGCTCTGCTTTGCGGCTAAAACTCAATGGCCCGCAGATCCATTCTTCCAAAGACTTTGTGATGACGGCGCGCCAAAGCCTTTCTTCCGCCGTGCCCCGATCTTGAATATGCAAGATGGAACTTTTAAACATTGACTTGGCCCCCAGTTCAAAGTTGTGTACGGCTGAGTATAGCGGAAGGAGCAGGTCGTGTGCCACAAGTCCGACCAGACCAGAAAGAAATTGCGTCCCCTGCGTCGAATTCCGGGAAATCGATCGGGATTGTTCGGAATACGCGGTTTGGGAGTTCCCCGCATCTTGCCTTTTTAGTCACCCAAATCACATTTGGCCAACTTTGACGCGGCGGATGGGCTCTCAAATCCCGCGAAAAATGCGGGAAATAGCGGGAATTTTTGCCTGCGCGATGGAGAATTTACAAAAATAAGACAGGGGCGCCGCGCTGGGTCGGAATTTTTTGATGTCGAAAGAAGCAACAGATGAGGCCGCGGATGCGTCGCTCAAGCTTCACCCGGCGGTTTTTCGAGGCCTGGAGCGCCGTCAATGCTGTGGCTATTCTTTTCCCGGCGGTACTTTTCGAGTCCGGCGGGCCCCAGCTTTTGCGACCATGCGGAAAGCTGGCTGCGCTGCCCTTCGTATTCCAGGAGCGGAACGCCAAATCCACAGGAATCGGCGATGCGCGTAATTTCAACCGAAATAACGGCTCTGGAGCCTTCATTCACGGGAAAGTGGTTTGCCAGAGACTGAAATTCCGGATGCCCCAACTCGATCACCCGGCCCCGGCCATAGAGGCGCAGAATTTTCGGCGGCCCTTGAAAATTGCAGAACATCAGGACGATCCGGCCGTTTTCTTTGAGATGGGAGACCGTCTCAATCCCGCTACCGGTCAGGTCCAGATAGGCGATGGTCGAAGGGCCAAGGATTCGCAAAGTATCGAGCCCCTTCGGCGAAACGTTGACGTGGCCGTTCGGATCGAGCGGCGCCGACCCGACAAAGAATATCGGCTGAGCTTCGATGAATTTTCGGATGGCATCGTCAATCGCCCTATAGATTTTCCCCACGGGAACCACTCCTTTGCCTCATCCTAGCATGTACTCCGAGTAGGACGGGCTTCAGCCCGTCTGGTTTAAAAGTCCGCGCGGGCGGAACGGCAGACCGGCGGGAGGCCGTGCTACCGGATCTTCTTCGCTCTATATTCGCCTGGGTGTATAGTAGCGGCCACGAGCCATGCCCAAGTTCGCTACCTTCCGAGCCAAGCGCGATTCCGCCGCGGCGGATTCCTCGTCCTCCAATTCCTCCAGTTCCTTAACCTCGATCCTGCACGTGGACATGGACGCCTTTTTCGTCTCGGTCGAACTGCTGGACCGGCCCGAGATGCGCGGCAAGCCTGTCGTGGTTGGCGGGCAGCCGGATCAGCGTGGCATCGTCTCCACCGCGAGCTACGAGGCCCGGAAATATGGAATTCATTCGGCCATGCCGTTGCGCACGGCCGGACGTCTTTGCCCGCACGCGATTTTTCTGGAACCGCGGCACCATCTCTACTCGGAGTGGAGCGACCGGGTCGCGGCGATCCTCGGAAAATATTCTCCGGTCGTGGAAATGGCTTCGGTGGACGAAGCGTATCTGGACCTAGCGGGGATGGAGCGCCTGCAAGGGCCGCCGCTTGCGGCAGCGGACGCGTTGCTGCGCGAAATTACGGCGACGACTGGCCTGCCGTGCTCCGCGGGCCTGGCGCGTACCCGCCTCGTTGCCAAAGTGGCCAGCGATCAAGCCAAGCCGCGCGGTTTGGTTTGGGTTCCCGCCGAAAGCGAAGAGGCGTTTCTCGCCCCTCTGGACGTGCGGCGCATCCCTGGAATCGGCAAGGTCACCGGAGCTGCCCTCAAAGCGGCGGGCATCGAAAAAGTCGGACAGCTGGCCGCGACAACGCGCGAAAAACTCGAGCATGATTTCGGCCGCTGGGGCACGGCGCTGTACCGCAAAGCGCGCGGCGGGGACACCTACGAATTTTTCGTCGACGCCGAGCCGAAATCCATTTCGCACAACCGGACGTTTCCAGAAGACACGCAGGACCGCGGCGGGCTTGACTCGACGCTGAGCTACCTTTGCCAGAAAGCGATGAAGCGGCTGCGCGAAGCGGGGCTGAGCGCTTCCACCGTCACGCTCACGATCCGCTACGCGGGATTTGAAACCATCACTCGCGCCCACACGCTCCGCGAGCCCACGCATCTTGACCCCATCGTTTTTGAAACCCTGAAGAAATTATTCGAGCGCCACTGCGACCACGCTCGAAAAGTGAGGCTCCTCGGCGTGGCGCTCTCTTCCTTCACGCACGGCGGCGAGCAATTGGACCTGCTCGATGCGCCGCGCCGCGAAAAACTCGAGCGCCTGGCGCGAGCCACCGACGCCTTGCGCGACCGCTTCGGATTTTCGAAGATTCAATTCGGCGGCTCGATGACGAAAGGGCGCGGGGAAGAGGAAGAATGAGGCAAGTTGTCCGATCGGAATGCAGCCTGCCCCCGCGCGATTCTTTCCTGTCCCCGGAAGATTGAAGCCGCCGTATACACAGCGGTGATTACTTTTCGATGGCACCGTTTATCGAGAGTTGGCCGCCGGAACCCGGCATTCTCCTGCGATGTCTGTTGTGGCGGATTATTCGATTTGTCAACGGTAGAAATAGTGTAAGATGTGGGGGGAAAAAGGTCCAATCGAAAAACCCGCCTCAAGCCTTAGACCGTGCAATAAGGAACAGACAGCCGTTTTGGCTATGTCTAATATTGGTGGTAGCAGGCGCAACAGACGCTATAAGTTTGTCCGGAACGGAGCACACTTTATGCCACGCAATAGCAAATTGCCTTCACACGCTGATACTCTCTCTTCAGGAGCCAGTTTGGGCGGCACGGTCTCGCACTATCGCCGCAAACAAAATGTTTATACCCAGGGGGAGGCTGCCGGCTCTATCTTTTACATTCAAGAAGGAGAAGTTCGCCTTACCAATGAAACGAAAAATCATCGCTCAGCGGTTACCGCCATCCTGGGCGAAGGCGACTTTTTTGGGGCACAATGTCTCATAGGCTTTCCTCTTCGTCTATCCACGGCCGCTGCCATGACCAGCAGTTCGATACGGTCCATCCCGAAGAAAAGGATGATCCATCTGCTGCACACGAAAAATAAGATAACAATTTCCCTGGTGTCCTATCTGTTGTCCACCCTCAAGAAGTATCAGGAGCATGTGGCGGCGCTGCTGACGTTCACTGCCGAACAACGGCTCGCGCGCGTTCTGCTGTCGCTAGCCCACCTGGATAGAAAGGGCCCACCGATTACGGAAGTCCCCAATCCAAATCATCAGATTCTGGCGGACATGGTCGGAACGACCCGTTCCCGAATCAATCTATTCATGAATGACTTCCGAACGCAGGGATACATCAGCTACGATGGTGGATTGGAAGTGCACAAGTCCCTCCGCAGGGTTCTTCGCAGCAAGTAGTTGAAGTATCTCGCTGGTTCCGAGGAAGTCACCAGGCCAATTCCGGAAAACATGCGCTTTTTTCAGAGAAGTTATCCATGGCTCGACTGTGCTGCACAGCTGCTGACGGTCACTCGTGCAGGACGACACTGAGGAGAGAACTGTTGACGTGTAACCCGCCGTTGTACTTGATGAAGCCCAGCTTCCTGAATTTGTTCATGAAGAAATTGACGCGAGACCGTGTGGTTCCGATCATTTCCGCCAGACTCTGTTGCGATATTTGGGCAACCACTTTTTGGGGCTGTTCATCCCGTCCATAGCGCGCGAGCAACAGCAAAGTGCGCGCCAGCCGTTTTTCACTGGAGTTGAAGAGCTGGTCTACCAGGTCCGCCTCGACTCGAATGTTTCGCAAAAGCACGTACGTGACAAAGCGGTCGGAGAACTCGTGTTCCTCGCGGAGCGCGCGAATCATTTCGCGTTTCTGAATGACGAGCGCAGTCGTAGGCGCAATCGCGGTCGCCGTCGCCACGCAAATCGACTGTCCCCCAAGGCAACCTTCACCCAGGAAATCGCCCGGTCCGTGGATTGCCACAACGGCTTCTTTGCCGTAGTTGTTCACCACTGTAAGTTTTACGCCGCCTTCCTGCACGTAGATAACACTCGTCGCCGGATCGCCTTGCGCGAAGACGGTTTGATTTCGTTGAAACCTGACAACCTTTCTCCCCAGACCGGCCGACTGGAGAAACAGCGGCACTTTGAAAGCGGGGATCGTTGCATCCTCTTTGTGCCTGGGGCGGCGCACCTTTGTGGGAACCCGTCGAGTTGCGGACGAGCGCATGCTGCGAAAATAGCATAATCTTGTAAACTGTTCAATAGTGCACAGCGCGCGATCTGAATCTCGGCCATCACCCTGCGGAGGACAACGCTTGCAAGCTCCCGCGCTTGGAATGCATTCAGGAGCTTTTTCCGTTCAGCCTCGCATGAGGCGCGAAATTCGGAATGTTTTTGGTGGTCGAGGGCGGAGCCCACGTCGAAACAGTGGCGTTCCGCCTCGGTAGCGGCCGAAGGGAGCAGGCTTGAGCAAACTCTAAATCCACTCTCCGGCGCGCATCACGGGCTCCGAATCACCCGCCGCGAGGATGCCGTCCACGTCAATGCGATTCGATCCGATCATCCAGTCGACGTGAATCAGACTGGTGTTTGCCCCGCGCGAGGCGAGTTGTTCCGGACCGAGGCTGTCGCCATCCTTCAAACAGGAGCTGTAGGCCTGACCCAGGGCAATGTGGCAGGCCGCATTCTCGTCGAACAGAGTGTTCATGAAAAGCAAACCGCTCGACGCAATGGGCGACGAGTGCGGCACGAGAGAAACTTCGCCGAGCCGCCGCGCTCCTTCGTCCGTCTCGATCATGCGCTGCAAAACCTGGTTGCCCCGCGCGGCATGCGCCTCCACAATTTTCCCGGCCTCGAACCGCACGGAGATTTCTTCGATCATCGTGCCCTGATAGGAAAGCGGCTTGGTGCTGGTCACGTGTCCTTCGACGCGGTCTTTGTGCGGTGTGGTGAAAACCTCTTCGGTGGGCATATTCGCAATGCAATACAGCCCATTCCCCGCGGTTGTGCCGCCGCCGAGCCACAAGTGACCGTCGGACAGGCCGACGCGCAGATCCGTGCCGGGACCGCGGAAGTGCAACGCCGAATAGCGCTTCTCGTTCAGCCAACTACAGCGAGCATGCAGGTTCGCGTCGTGTTTTTTCCACGCGGCCACCGAATCGATCTGGTCGGCCCGAGAAGCGGCGAAGATCGCGCTCCAAAGCCGGGCCAGCGCTTCATCCTTCCGCAGATCGGGGAAGACGGCCGCCGCCCAAGCGGGAGTTGCGGAGGCCACAATGGTCCAGTTAATCTGGTGGCGGGTAATCAGTTCCAGCGCCGGGCGGTAAGCTTTCGACATCGAGCGATTCGCCCGGCTCACTTTTTCCGGATCCTCCTTCGAGAGCAAGGAAGGATCCCCGCCGGTGATGGCCAGCCGTGCCGCGCCGCTGCGGTAGGCCTGAGCCATGCCCTCGTAGAGCCATGACGCGGCGGCGTCGAAGCTGGCGTCAGGACCGTAGCGGAAGCGAAGCAGTGCTGACTCCTCGTCGGTAAACAACGTGGTGACGAGCGTGGCGCCCGCTTTATAAGCGTGCTCCGTGATGCGGCGCGCGAGCGGAACCGCATCCAGCGTCGCGGTCATCACCACTTGTTGTCCGGGCGCGAGTCCCAGTCCAGCCCGCACCGCGACTTCTGCCAGGCGGTCGAGATTTTTTTCAAATTCCGGAGTCTGGGCAAATTGCCCTTTGGAAAATGCCGTGGTCGTAGTCATGAGTCCGATTATGACGCGGATAAAGGCGCGTTGACAATGAATAGAAGGGCAAGAAGCGATTCCCGGTTCGCAACGCGGGAATTCTTTGTTCATCGCGCCGACTGGCGCATAATTCAAGAATGACTCCGCGCCAATTGGCCGAAAACATCTGCGCGACGCTGCGCCGAAACAATCATCAGGCGTATCTCGTGGGCGGGTGCGTGCGCGACCTGGAGCTGGGGCGCGAGCCCGCGGATTATGACGTTTGCACGGACGCGCGCCCGGACCGGGTTCAGGAACTTTTTCCGAGCAGCCTGTCCGTCGGCGCGAAATTCGGCGTGATTCTGGTGGTCGAAGAAGGAACGCAGGTCGAGGTGGCCACGTTTCGGTCCGACATCGGCTACTCCGATGGCCGCCATCCCGATCTAGTCGTGTATTCGGATTCTCCGCAGGAAGACGTTCGCCGGCGCGATTTCACGATCAACGGATTGTTGATGGACCCGGCGACGGGCGAGGTTCTGGACTTTGTCGAGGGGCGCGCCGATTTGCGCGCAGGCAGTGTGCGCGCCATCGGCGATCCGCGACTGCGTTTCGCGGAAGATAAATTGCGCATGATGCGCGCCGTGCGATTCGCCGCGCGATTCGCTTTCCGGATCGAGCCGCGAACCATGGCGGCGGCTCAAACTCTCGCCGCGCACATTACGCAGGTTTCCCCGGAACGCATTCGCGACGAATTGACCAAACTGCTGACCGAAGGCGCCGCGCGCCGCGGCTTCGAACTCCTCGAGAAAACGGGACTGCTCGCCGTAGTCCTTCCTGATATTGCGCGGATGAAGGGTGTCGCACAACCGCCGCAATATCATCCCGAAGGCGACGTGTGGATTCACACCCGCATGATGCTAGAAAAACTACCGCCCAATTGCTCCCCGACGCTGGCCTGGGGAGTGCTTCTGCACGATGTGGGCAAGCCGCCGACCTTTGCCCCTGCAACCGGGCCGGGCACGCGAATCCGCTTCGACGGTCACGTGGAGGTCGGCGCGCGCATGGCCGAGCACATCTGCCGCGCCCTGCGCTTCTCCAATGAAGACATCGAGCAGATCGAAGCGCTGGTGGCTAATCACCTGCGGTTCAAGGACGTGCACGAGATGCGGACGGCAACGCTCAAGCGATTTGTGCGCCTGCCCCGGTTTGAAGAACATCTGGAACTGCACCGCCTGGACTGTCTGGCCAGTCACGGGAGTCTCGAGGCCTATACCTTCGTCCAGCGGTTTCTTGTGGAAACTCCGCCCGAAAAAGTGTATCCCCCTAAGCTGGTCACGGGCGATGATCTTAAGAGTATGGGTCTGGTCCCGGGACCTCGATTCAGGGAAATCCTGCTGGCCGTGGAGGAGGCCCAGCTGGAAGGACGGCTCCAGGACCGGGAAAGCGCCCTGCAATTTGCCCGGTCAATGAGCCAGCCATGACCCAGCTTCAGGAG